>ERZ857922.28-NODE-28-length-183050-cov-11.651329_pt1 | contig 183050 bp, 134 predicted proteins | sample MGYA00519579_ERZ857922 | MGnify/ENA primary metagenome ERZ857922 (study PRJEB31778, sample SAMEA3449375) | human gut metagenome | biome: human gut; feature: human-associated habitat; material: faeces | place: United Kingdom | collected 2010/2012 ... | reverse complement strand
CGGTTGCCGTAGCCCGCTACGCCGCCCTCATTCGGATAAAATCTCCCACAAACTGAGACTCGCAGCTCACGAAAAGCCTTTTTCAGACACGCTCTAGCAAAAATAACGTCTCTCTTACCAAAGCTCCGCCAGTTCATAAATCAATTTCTCGGTTTTCTCCCAACCCAGACAAGGATCCGTAATCGATTTTCCATAACAGTGTTCGCTCACCTTCTGAGCACCGTCCTCGATATAACTCTCGATCATCAGTCCCTTCACCAGTTTATGAACATCTTCTGAAACCTTACAGCTGTGCATAACATCCTTACTGATACGGATCTGTTCCGCAAACCGTTTTCCGGAGTTGGAATGATTGGTGTCTATGATAACAGCAGGATTTACCAGCTTTGTCTGAGCGGATTCGTTGACTTCCTGATAGTGTTCCAGGAGATTCTGCAGATCTTCGTAATGATAGTTCGGCATATTTCTTCCGAATTTGTCCACGTAACCACGCAGAATTGCATGTGCGTAAGGATTGCCGGGCGTTTTCACTTCCCAGCCGCGGTACAGGAACATATGACCATGCTGTGCGGCGATGATAGAATTCATCATGACGGAGATATCTCCGCCGGTCGGGTTCTTCATACCTGCCGGAATGCCAACGCCGCTGGCAGTCAGACGGTGCTGCTGATCTTCGACAGAACGGGCACCGATGGCAACGTAAGATAACAGGTCAGAGAGATATCTGTGATTTTCCGGGTACAGCATCTCATCGGCACAGGTAAATCCTGTCTCATTGACTGCTCTGGTATGCAGGTCACGGATCGCGATGATACCCTTTAACATGTCTTCTTTCTTTTCCGGATCCGGCTGATGCAGCATACCCTTGTATCCCATACCGATGGTTCTCGGTTTGTTGGTATAAATTCGCGGAATCATAAAAATCTTATCTGCTACCTTATCCTGTACAGTACGAAGACGGCTGATGTAATCGATCACCGCATCTTCATTGTCGGCGGAACAAGGTCCGATGATCAGCAGAAGCCGGTCATCTTTTCCCTCGAAGATTTCACGGATCTGTCTGTCGCGATCCTCTTTGATTGCTGCTATTTTTTCACTTACCGGAAACTGTTCTTTTAACTCCTTCGGGGTTGGTAGTTTCCGTAAGAATTCCATATCCATTTCCATAATTTCAAAAGCCTCCATAAAAAATAAAGAATTTTGCACTTCAACGCGTTGCAGTGCGAATCCACTTAAGTATGATACAGCTTTATGCCGGGACTGTCAACCTTTTTTCACTATAATACATAAGATTCTGCAACATGGCAAGCAACGTCGCCCTGCCGTTTTTCCAGATGCTCTAAAACATCATGTTCGCACAGACCGTCATCGGCTGAAAGAACAGCGCCACAAGCTGGACACGGCGCGCAATCCCGCCGATCGCCACGACCTCTGGATCATTCTGAAATACCGCCACAAGCTGTGCTGGGAAAAACATCCCGATGACCGCAATCGCGCCGAGCAACACTTCTCCCGCTGTGAGTGTGAAATAGAAGCCCTTCCGGACCCTTCCGTATTTTTTTGCGGACGCGTTGCGGACATTAAAAATCATCAACTTTTGCTTACTTTTCCCTACTGGGAAAATGGCATAAAAAGAGCGGGAAGCCTTGAATTTACCGGCTTTCCGCTCTTCATTTCCTAATGAGACACGGGGGATTCGAACCCCCGACAACCTGATTAAAAGTCAGGTGCTCTACCAACTGAGCTAGTATCCCATATTATTTTTAAACAAAACACAATGCCCAGTTCCGGAATCGAACCAGAGACACGAGGATTTTCAGTCCTCTGCTCTACCAACTGAGCTAACTGGGCACATCACTTATTCATGATGCGCTTGCTTTGAGTCGCACTCGCGTGTTTTATAGTACAATAACCACACTCTTTTGTCAAGCGATTTTTTTTATTTAATTTTAACGTGAAGCGAAAAGTTTATTTCCACTTTGAAGTGGACAAAGTCGATTTTAGTCTTACACTTTTAATTTTAAAATGCCTGAAGTAAAAGGTCTAAGCCCACATTATTTTCCCATTTGCCAGAATGCAACTGCACTGGCTGCTGCTACATTTAATGAATCTACCCCATGAGACATCGGAATTTTTACAGTATAATCACAGTCTGCAATTGTTTCTTTAGCAAGTCCGTCCCCTTCTGTTCCAAGAACTATTGCAAGTTTTTCTTCTGCCAAAAGTTCCTCGTTATCAATTGATACCGAATCATCAGTTAATGCCATAGCGGCTGTCTTAAATCCTAATTCTTTAAGTTCACTTACTCCTTTTTCTTCGTTCAAAAAAGTCCACGGAATCTGAAATACAGTTCCCATACTTACTCTTATCGCTCTTCTATACAACGGATTACTACATCCATGAGTGAGCAAAACCGCATCCATGTTTAAAGCTGCTGCCGAACGGAAAATCGCTCCCACATTTGTAGGATTCATTACATTTTCAAGAACTGCTATACGCCTTGCTTTGCTACAAACTTCTGAAACATTAGGAAGTTGTGGGCGATGCATTGCACACAACATTCCTCTTGTCAATTTAAATCCCGTCAACCGTGTAAGCACTTCAAATGGTGCTGTATACACAGGAACTTCTCCACATCTGTCTATAATAGGTTTTGCTTCTCCATCAATATGCTTATGTTCAACGAGCATTGATATCGGCTCACATCCCGCATCTAACGCTCTTTCAACTACCTTTGGACTTTCTGCTATGAATATCCCCTTTTCAGGTTCATGTCTGTTAAGAAGCTGCCCTTCCGACATTCTTGCATAAATATCTAACTGTGGAGAATTAAAATCAGTTATCTCTATAATATTTGCCATAATGCTCATTTTTCTAATAATACTTTTTCTTCATTCGTAATCGGTTACAATTCTATAGATTGCAACTCATACTTATTTTTATAAGTCATAATAGCAATACTCACTTCTAATAAGACTTAACCTTTGTCCATAAACCGGCACAGAATTCTTTTAATTCAGTATCCTGATATTTAAATGTTTCATTTAACGGATTTGAAATATCAGGCGCACATGCTGAAATTCCTTCATATTCATCATCTCTAAAATATTCATAAACCGATTTTACTGCACTATCATATCCTATATATTCCGTATTCTGCTTTGCCACGTCCTCCCTTAGCATAAAATTAATGAATTCATTAGCAAGTTTTGTATCTTTACACTGCTTAGTAATAACCATACTGTCATACCACACATTTGAGCCTTGCTCAGGGACAAAGAAATCCATATCTTCATTTTCTGACATAATATATGCTCCATCTCCTGAGTATACAACTGCCATTGCTTTATTGCCTGAAATCATATTGTCAATAACATCATCTCCGGCATAAACAGGATGCATAATTTCACGCTGGTCAACAAGCCAGTCATATGCCTTCTTTAGTTCATCATGATTTGAAGTATTCATTGAATAACCTAACACTTTCAATGCAACCATGAATGAATCTCTTTCTGAATCATACATATAAATATTGCCTGCATATTTTTTATTTTTTAAGATTTCCCAACCTTGTGCCAAATCTGCCTTATCTACAATATTTTTGTTATATAAAATTCCTACAGTTCCCCAATAGTAAGGCACTGTATATTTGTTTTCAGGATCATATTCATTCTCAAACAGATTACTGATAACATTATCCTTATTTGTTATTAAATCCCAATTAACCGGCTGAATTCTTTCTTCTTTTATAAGTCTTTCAACCATATAGTCAGACGGTACTAAAATGTCATACTCAGCTCCACTTAACAGTTTTGTATACATTGACTCATTTGAATCATATGTTTCGTAAACAACTTCACAGTCATATTCTTTTTCAAATTTAGTCAGAAGATTTGTATCCATATATTCTCCTGAATTAAACACTCTAAGTACCTGACGGTTTTGTTCTTTAACAAATCCATAAACACATCCGCCCGCAATTGCAATTGCCAATATAACTGAAAGCACCGGAGCAAATTTCTTCCACACTCCATGTCCCTTTGATGCAATTTCATTTGCCTCTCTGTGCTGTCTTTTTGCAATGGCAGGAATTACGTTTACAACAATCAAAATAATTACAACTGCTAAAATAAGAAGAGTTGACAGTGCATTAATTGTCGGATTTGTTCTTTTTGTCATGTTATAAACTACTATTGAAATGTTTTGGACACCATTTCCCGTTACAAAATATGAAACTACAAAGTCATCAAGTGACATTGTAAATGCAAGTAGCATTCCAGCATAAATTCCAGGCTTTAACATTGGAATTATAACCTTTGTAAGTGCTTGAAAAGGTGTTGCTCCTAAATCCATTGCAGCATTTGCAAGGTTGTGATCCATTCGTCTTACCTTAGGATAAACACTTGTTATTACATATGGCGTACAAAATGCGATATGTGCAAGCAACATTGTCAAATATCCTCTACCTAATTTAATAGAAGAAAATAAAATCATCAGACCTATAGCCGTAACAATATCAGGATTCATAATAGGAAGGTCATTTACGCTAAGAACCCATTCTTTAAGAACCTTTCTACTTCTTGAAAGTCCGATTGAAGTAATTGTCCCAAGAACAGTTGATACCAATGTTGAAATTATGGCAATACTGATTGAAACATAAACAGCCGAAATAATATCTCTGTCCGTAATTAATTTTTCATACCATCTAAATGAAAATCCTGTAAAATGAGTAAGTGACTTCGATGAGTTAAATGAAAATAACATTGTAATTGCAATTGGCAAATAGAAAAATATAAAACACAACGCAATATATAACTTTGGTCCTATTGAAACTTTCTTATTCATCTATTCACCTCCTGCTTCCTCAGAGTCAATCTTTTTCATTAATCTGATTAATCCTAATATAATAATTGCAAGGATAATAGAAATCGCACTTCCGAAATTCCAGTCTCCAACTGATATAAACTGGTTTTCAATTAAATTTCCAATAAGTACATACTGACGTCCACCTAGTAAAGATGGAATTACGAAACTTGATATTGAAAGTAAAAACACCATCGTTACACCACTTATAACACCCGGAATCGAAAGTTTAAAAATAACTTTTGTAAAAGTTTGAAATCTATTTGCTCCTAAATCATTTGCTGCCTCTACTAAGGAATAATCCATTTTGGCAAGAGATGTATGGATTGGAATTACCATAAACGGAAGCAAGTCACATACTAATCCCATTACAACTGAAAAATCTGTATACATCATTGTTACAGGATTTATTCCTAAAACCTTTAATAACGAATTTACAATTCCATTGTCTGATAGCAAACTAATCCATGCATAAGTTCTAAGCAAAGTATTAATCCACATAGGAATTGTAACCAGCAAAATTAAAATATCCTGAACACTCTCGTCAAATTTTGCAATAATATATGCCATCGGATATGCAAACACCACACAAATTCCTGTAGTAATCAATCCCATCTTAAGAGATTTTATAAATACATTTAAATATACAGGATCTGATATTTTCTTAAAATTGTCTAATGTAAAATGTATGGTCAACACGGAATTGTCGCCTGCCGTAACTGAATACAACACAATCAATAACAGCGGCACAACAATAAGCAAAAACGACCAGAACACATACGGTTTTATTAAATTTTTATAATGTCCCATTTCTTCCTCCTGTAAAACATGTAATGCCCCCGCCCTTCGGTCGGCGGCTATTCGTCGGAAACATTTATAGAAAATGAACTTCGTTCATTTTGTTTCCTCCTATTAATAATCCATCTTATACATAACCTGAATGTCAAATGGGTCAATTGTCATTCCAACCTTAAGCCCCACTTCATAATCATCTGTTGTATGAACTTTATAATTTCTATATTTTGTTTCAACAAGATACTCATAGTGAACTCCCATAAATACCTTTGAAATAATTGTGCCTACAAGCTGTGCCTCTTCGGGTTTTACAATATCCATATCTTCAGGACGAAGAACTACTTCAATTTCTTCATTATCTTTAAACCCTTTATCAACGCACTCCCATTCAATATCATCAAATTTTACCAGACAATCCTTAAGCATATTTCCTTCTATAATATTTGACTCGCCAATAAAATTTGCAACAAATCTGTTTTCAGGTTCGTTGTAAATGTCCATAGGCGTACCAATCTGCTGGATAACACCATCATTTAAAACAACAATCGTGTCGGACATTGACAACGCTTCTTCCTGGTCATGAGTTACAAATACGAAAGTAATTCCTACTTCTTTCTGAATCTTTTTTAGTTCAATCTGCATGTCCTTTCTTAATTTTGCATCAAGCGCTCCAAGTGGTTCATCAAGAAGCAAAACTTTAGGTTCATTTACAAGAGCTCTTGCTATGGCAACTCTTTGCTGCTGTCCACCTGAAAGTCTTGTAACATCTCTCTTTTCAAATCCTTCAAGTCCAACTAAAGCTAAAATATTTTTAACTTTTTTATCTATTACGTCCTTATCCATTTTTTTCAAATTAAGACCAAAAGCCACATTATCATATACATTTAAAAATGGAAAAAGAGCATATTTCTGAAATACCGTATTTATTTCTCTTTTATATGGCGGAACCTTTGCAATATCTTTGCCATTAAACAATACCTCTCCATTGTCTGCAGATTCAAATCCGCCTAAAATTCTAAGAAGTGTTGTCTTTCCGCATCCACTAGGTCCAAGCAATGTCAAAAATTCATTTTCATATATATTTAAATCTATTCCTTTTAAAACCTGCTGGTCATCGAATGTCTTTGTTATTCCTTTTAATTCAATAATCTTATTACTCACTGTACATCCTCCAATCTTTTTAATAGTTCCAATTTTTTACAATTATATACGTTAATCAACACACCTATAAATTTATGGTAGTTCTTAGTCGTCGTTATAAATCAAGTGATAAACTTACCATTATTGTTTCGATATTTTTAGAAACTCGGTGGTGAACTTACCCATATTATTGTTGCACCTTTTTTTGATTCTATATGATGGTTGTATTTTGCTTCATAATAAAATGACTCGCCTTTTTTTGCCTTATAAATCTTTCCACCTATATGGATTTCCACGCTTCCCTTTAATACGTATCCAAATTCTTCTCCCTCATGAGGATTGTCCGGATACGTCGAACCTCCCTGTTCTAATGTAAGAAGAATCGGTTCCATCGTATTCTTTTGGGCGTTAGGGATTATCCACTGTAAGTAATTCTTTAATTCACTATCATTTTTTTCAAAATAATCCTCTTTCGAAAAGACTATCTGCTCATCCTTCATATCATTAAAAAAATCTTTTAAATCCGTTCCCAGACACTGCAAAATATCTGTCAATGTTGCAATTGATGGAGATGTAAGATTGTTTTCAACCTGAGAAATAAACCCCTTAGAAAGTTCTGCCCTGTCAGCCAGTTCTTCCTGCGTTAATCCCCTCTCCATTCTCAATTCTTTTATCTTAAATCCTATATCCATTATTTTTTCCTTTATTTTCAAATACTAACCTTAATGTTTAGTAAAACTAAACCCAGATACACTATACAAAATTGCATTTTTATTGTCAATATTTTTGATAACACATTTTTGTAAAATGATGTATACTAATAATGTTGATAAAAATTAAAGATGCAATGATTTAAATTAAGATAGAAGGGATTTTTAATATGACATTTACATATGAGCGAAAAGCAAATTACTATGAAACTGATATGATGGGAGTTGTTCATCATTCAAATTACTTAAGATATTTTGAAGAAGCCCGAATTGCTTTTATGGATTCCTTAGGTATACCTTATAAAGAATTAGAAGAGAATGGTATTATGTCACCTGTTCTTAGTGTTCAATGTGAATACAAGCGTATGGTTCAGTTTGGCGAAACAATGCTTATTAAGGTTAGCCTTATCGAATACAATGGCATTCGTATGAAATTAAATTATGAAATAGTTGATAAAAAATCCGGCAAAGTAACAACTCGAGGCATTACAAGCCATTGCTTTTTAAGTAAAAACGGAAGACCTGTTTCATTAAAAAACAACATGACTGAATACCATGAGAAATTCTTAGAGTGTTTAGATAAAGTATCTGATAATCAGTAAACAAGGAATATTATGAAAATATTCTATCAGACATTTTTAATAACTGAACAATCTGTTCATTAACAGACTTTATTATATTAGAAAAAAGGCAAATGGAAAAATTTTCCCTTGCCTTTATTTTATGGTTATCATTTCTATAAAAATATTTACCTTCCCTGCTCTTCTATTTTTTTAGCCAAATCTTCTAAATATTCCCATCTGTTCATCTTTTCCATTAAAAGAGTTTCTGTTTCTTCTTTAGAATCTATCAATTCTTTTAGTTTTACAGAATTAGTTGCATTTTTGTTCATTTCATCATCTAATTTTTCAAGTTTTTCTTCTAATTTAGATATGTCATCTTCTATGGTTTCATATTCTCTCTGCTCATTGTAAGAGAATTTCAATTTTTTATTTCTATTTTTATAGTCTGACTTACCATTTTTATCTTCTGAAGAATTTTTTGACTTTGAATTTGAAAAAATATTTTCTTCCGGTGTTTCATTTTCCTTCTTTTTATTAATGTAATCTGTGTAACCACCTTCATACTGACGAATCACACCATTTCCTTCAAAAGAAAATATTCTTCTTACAACTCTGTCGAGGAAATATCTGTCATGAGAAACAGTAATTACAATTCCATCAAAACTATCTAAATAGTCTTCCAATATTGTCATCGTCTCTATATCTAAATCATTTGTAGGTTCATCTAAAATAAGAACATTTGGTGCTTCCATTAGAACCCTTAGAAGATTCAATCGTCTTCTCTCACCACCCGATAATTTGCCAATCTTACTGTACTGTTGTGATGATGGGAACAAGAATCTTTCAAGCATAACTGATGCCGAAACAAGCCCTTCTTCAGTTCTGACAAATTCAGCAGTATTTTTAATGTAATCAATAACTCTGTCTTCAGAATCCATATAAGCAATTCCCGCATCTTTGTCATTTTCAATTTCCTGAGTATAATAACCCATCTTAATTGTCTGTCCAATATTAATATTTCCACTGTCAGGCTTAATTCGGCCATCAATAATCTTCATCAAAGTTGTTTTTCCGCATCCATTCTTTCCTACAAATCCGACTCTGTCACCTTTCAGGAAATTGTATGTAAAATCTTTGATTAACACATTGTCTCCGTAAGCCTTAGAAATATTTTCAATTTCGATGGTTGTTCTTCCCATTCTGGACTTTATACTGCTAAGTTCAATTTTTTCATCCTCTACTATTCCCTGCTGATTTTTCAAATTTTCATATCTTTGAATATGAGCTTTCTGCTTCGTAGACCTTGCTCTTGCACCTCTTTGCATCCACTCAATTTCTTTTCTTAAAATACTCTGGCGTTTACGTTCGCTGGCTTTGTCACTCGCTTCTCTTTCTGCCTTACGTTGCAAATATCCTGAATATTTCTCCTGATAACTGTAAATCTTTCCTTTATCAAGTTCGATTATTCTATTTGTTACACTATCTAAAAAATATCTGTCATGAGTTACCATTACAAGAGCGCCTTTAAATACCTTAAGCTGATTTTCAAGCCACTCAGCCATTGTGCTATCTAAATGGTTTGTAGGTTCATCTAAAATTAAAATATCACATGGTGTAAGCAACACCGAAACCAAAGCCAGTCTTTTTCTCTGTCCTCCTGACAATTCTCCTGTTTTCTGTTCAAAATCCGTTATTCCTAAACGTGTCATCATACTTTTAGCTTCTATAAGTTCATTTTCATTTGCATGATGATGTACCATATTCTGTACACTTTCTATGACCGTATCCTCATCATTAAACTTAGGATTCTGTGGCAAATAGTGAATCATTAAATTCGATGCCTTAATTACTTTTCCTTCATCCGGCTCTTCTATTCCTGCCATTATTTTTAATAATGTAGATTTTCCTGTCCCATTTATGCCAATAACACCTACTTTGTCTCCTTCATGAAGATAAAAGCTTGCTTTGTCAAATAATTTTCTTTCCGTAAAAGAATGTGTTATATTTTCAACTGATAATATATTCAAATTAATGCCTCTTTTCATTATTCTAATTATTTCAAATTTCAATAATTTTTACAAAAAAACGAAATTTTTATATATTTTAGTAAATTTTTTTATTTTTTACTTTCTTTTTATTTATTCTATATATTTGTTAGAAAAAATTTTTAACCATTTTTGCTCAGAATGCCCATTTATACGGCAAAACCTTTTTAAATTTTAACAAAACAAACTATTCATTGCAACTTATTTATCTTTCTTTATCCTATTCTTAAATATGTTAAAAGACTGTGTCCTACTCTTGACATTTTTTGAATTTTAAGGCATTATTAATAGGCGTAATATTTTTGTAATAAATTTACGACTTTTCGTAATAATTATTCGTAATTAATTATATAATAATTGGAGGTTAGTTTTGAAACGTAAAATTTACAGTTCTTTAGTTTTTACTTTTATGTTTGCAGCAGTAGGACTTGTAACAGTACACGCTGATGATTCAGTTTCAATACCTGATACTAATACAGTAGCAATTGAAACATCAACAGCTTCAGAAGTAGAAACATCAACAGAAAATTCATACAACAATATAACTAGTACAGATAACACAGACAATACATTAGATATTAATAAATCAGTTAAAGTTAACAAGAAAATCAAATTACAGAAATCATTAAATCTTGATTCTGAATCAGTAAAAGATATGACTTTTACAGCTGATGACTCAACTGTAGTTAAGGTTTCAAAGGCAGGTACTGTTACCGGTCTTAAGACAGGTTCAACAACTGTTACTGTTACTTCTGACACAGATGATTCAGTATATGCCACTGTTAATCTTGATGTTAAGAGCAGTTACACAGCAAGTCAGTTAAGATATATGTCATCTATCATTTACAGCGAAGCATGTGGAGAACCATATGCCGGAAAGAAAGCCGTTGGTATTGTAGTTGCTAACAGAATGAAATCAAGTCTCTTCCCTAACACAATTAAAGGTGTTCTTTATCAGAGACGACAGTTCACTCCTGCAAGAAACGGTTCACTTAACAGATCTTTAGCATTATATGATAGCGGAAGAATGGATTCTGACTGTATTGCAGCAGCTAAGGAAGCATTAAATGGTGATAAGACAGTTGTTTACAAGAACTCAACTATCAACATGACAAAGACATTATTCTTTAGCAGATATATTTACAGAAGTAAATTTAGAATTGCACATCATATGTTTAAATAATTTATATAAAAAAGCTTAGGCCTTTAAGGTCTAAGCTTTTTTTATTAGTGCCACTCCGACAGCAGCAATTATTCCCTCAGTTACAGTCATTGCCAGCCATACACCTGTCATTTTCCATAGAAAACTCATTATAAACGCCATTGGAATTATAACCACAAACCCTCTGCCAAAAGATATTATATATGAAGGAATTACTTTTTCTCTTGCAGCAAAATAAGTAGCCATCACAATATTCATTCCAATAAATAAAATTGAAGTAAAGTATAAATACATTCCTTTAACTGCTATAGCCTGAAGCTGCATATTTCCTTCACCATTAAATACAGAAGTAATTGGATTTGCAAATAACAAAATAACTGCATATATTACTATAGAAATCAAAGTTACAGCAGTAATTGCATATTTAAATAACTGTTTCTGCATCTTCTTGTCATTTTTCCCATATGCCGCACTAAACAAAGGTTGGCTTCCCTGTGCTACACCTGTGTAAATTGAAATCACTACAAGGGCTAAATTTGCAATAACACCATATGCTGCCACCCCTACATTTCCCTGTAAGTCTAATATAATTATATTAAACACAAAAATCACTATGCCTGATGACATTTCTGCAACAAACGAAGGAATTCCAAGCATTATTATTGATTTAATAAATGACGCTCTTATTTTTGCTACTTTAAATTTAATGTTGCTATTCTCTGAAACAATATGTCCCGATAACACCATAAGTCCCATAATCGGCGAAAATCCGGTTGCAAGGACAGCTCCAAACATTCCCATGCTAAATTTAATTACCAATAAATAATCTAAAATAATATTGCCAAAACTACCTACTAACATTGCTATCATAGAAAGTCTGGGATTTCCATCATTTCTAACAAATGCATTCATTACATTATTTAATACAAATGCCGGACCAAACATGAGAAGAACTTTTAAATAAATAGATGTCATATGGTAAACCTGTTTATTTGCCCCCAACAGCGTTGCTATATTTCCCGAAAAAATTATCCCTGTTAAGAAAAATATTATTCCAATAACGATTGCCATAAACACTGTATTCATAAAACTTTCATTATACTTCTTATTTCCCTGATTTTTCATTATTGCATATTTAGTAGCTCCACCTATTCCAAGCATTAACCCACTTCCGTTAATAACGCTGTAAACCGGCAGTGCCAAATTTAGAGCCGCAAGTCCATTTGCACCTAGTCCAAATGATATAAAGAAAGTATCTGCTAATATATAGCATGACAACCCTATCATTCCTAAAACATTAAAAACTGTATATTTAATAAACTCTTTTAAGTTACTGTTCATTATTCCATCCTTCTATTTTAAAAATATTGTTTAGCATTTCATTATTCTTTTATTACACAAATTCTGCCGTCCACTATTTTCTTCTGTTATTTATTACAAAAAAATCGCCGGAACTTCATATCTTCAAAGACCTAACGATATGAACTCCAGCGTTATACGCTACTACCCGGTGGCAGTTAATTTATATACTTTTCTTCTGAAAAAAGTAACATATAATTTTATATTTGTCAATTAGCATAAATGTTACAATATCCAAAAAATTTTTCTTATTATAAATAAATTTTATGAGTCATTGCAACTTAAAATATGATATATTGCATTTTCATCAAGTACTTGTATGAACCACTCTTTTCATTCACTATATATTCCATTTTCAATTGTTACAAACCGTAACAAATTAATTCGATTTTTTTCGTTTTTGTTCTCATTTTTTATTATTTATTACGGTTTGTCATATTATTCCTTTAAGAAAACCCTTGACAAAAACTGTTTTTTAAGGCATTATTAATAAACGTAACAAATTTGTAACATTTGTAAAATATAAGCGTAACATTTGGAGGTCGTTGTGAAATTAAAGATTTATAGTTTACTAATGATAGCATTTATGCTTATTGCATCAAGCATTACAATGGTAAACGCAGATATTAATTCAACAAACAAATCACAGATAAGTATTACGAAGACAGTTAAGGTAAATAAGACATACAAGATAAAGAAACTTTTAAAAAGCAATGGTAATAATGTTGATTACTATTCTTTTAAATCAAGCAACAAGAAAGTTGCCAAGGTTTCAAAGAAAGGTACTGTTACCGGTTTAAAGGCCGGCAAGGCAACAATTACAATAACAAGTAAAGTTAATGGTTCAACTTACGGAACAGTTAATATAACAGTTAAGAATCGTTACAACAGCAGTGATTTAAGAATGCTTTCTTCAATTATTTACAGTGAATCAGGCAATCAGGTTTATGCCGGTAAGAAAGCTGTAGGAATTGTAGTTATGAACAGAGTAAAATCTTCACTCTTCCCTAACACAGTTAGCGGAGTTGTTTATCAGAGTGGTCAATTTACTCCTGCAAGAAATGGTTCTCTTAGCAGATCATTATCATTATACGACAGTGGAAGTTTAAATTCTGACTGTATTAAAGCTGCTAAAGATGTTTTAAATGGAGACAATACAGTTTCATACAATAGTAAAACTATTGATATGAGCAGTTACTTATATTTCAGTGGTTATGTACCAGGATGCAGATTACAGATACAGAATCACCAGTTTAAATAAAATTGAATAATATTACCGGAATAATCCGGCAGTAATATACTTATCTAAGAAGAGGCAGTTGCTTTAGTGATTTAATCACAGACGCAACTGCCTCTTCTATATTTAATCTATAATTATTCCTCTATCTTTTTCTGTATCATAGCATCTGTACTCCGGTTGAATCGATTTATCTTCTGAATCTGCATATACAGTTGTTCTACTAGCTGTTGCCGCAAAAACACTTGCACTCATTACACATACTAATAAAGCAGTGAAACAAATTCCCCATTTGCATCTTCTTTTTCTCATCTCTGTGTCCTCCTCTTTCCTTTAAATATAAAAGCGATAGAATTAATGATATTATCTCAACTTGTGTTGTGGATTCATATCAGAACTCTATCGCTTTTATTATTTATGCTTCTTTTTCAATTATCTTTGTTAATAATAGTGTTAAATAACTTCCCACTAATAAAACTATTGTCCATACCTGATCCCACCAATAAAACATAATAGCTGCAATTACTATGTTAACAATTACGGCAACTATTATTGTGATTGTATTATTCTTAATATTTTTGCTTAATACATAAATATTATATCCAATAATCAATCCTAAGACTATGTAAATAATAATCTCTTTTCCTATTCCTTCCCATGCCTTATAAGACATTGAAACTTCCTTATTAACAAGTCTCACCAGATAGTTTGCCAAGATACATGCTAGTGTTGCAATTGCACTTGTAATTCCCGCCAAATACTTTTTCATATCGCTCCTCCTATAAATTGTATTGTCCCTTTGATATATACATATATTATTCTCTAATACTTTGTGTGTCAATATATTGTTTACCGTTATATTTAATTTGATATAATATGTTCTGTTTATTCATAAATTTTAAGAGCCAAAAAAAGACACAACTCATGAATTTAATTCTATGGGCTATGCCTTTTCGCATTATCTTAATTTATTTAATTATTTACCCTTTTACGCTCTGTTCTGGGCATCTACTAAGTTTTCGCTGTTATACATATGTCTTAACTTAGGTTTTTCAATCTTACCTGTTGGATTTCTAGGTACATCCGCAAAAATAATTTTTCTAGGTCTCTTGTAACGTGGAAGTTCCTTACAGAAATTATTAATATCTTCTTCTGTTGTTGCTACACCTGGTTTCAATTCAATAATTGCAGCTGATATTTCACCTAATCTTGTATCAGCAATACCTATTACAGCTACATCTTTTATATCAGGATGTTTGCTTAAGAAGTTTTCTATCTGAACCGGATAAATATTTTCACCACCGGAAATAATAACATCTTTCTTTCTGTCTACAAGGTATATAAATCCCTCACTGTCCTGCTCAGCCATATCTCCTGTGTATAACCAGCCGTCTTTAAGTGTTTCTGCTGTTGCCTTAGGGTCGTTGTAATAACATTCCATTACACCGGGTCCTTTAAGAATTAATTCACCGACATCTCCCTGCTTAACTTCTACACCATTTTCATCCACAATCTTAACTTCCCATCCATATCCCGGAACACCGATTGCACCAACATGGTCAATATTTTCGACTCCTAAATGTACAGCACCAGGTCCAATTGATTCACTAAGACCGTAGTTAGTGTCATACTGATGATGAGGGAAAATTGTTTTCCATTTTTTAATTAAGCTCTGTGGAACCGGCTGTGCACCAATATGCATAAGTCTCCACTGGTCTAATTTATAATCTTCAAGCTTAACATCGCCTTTTTCTATTGCAAGCAAAATATCCTGAGCCCATGGTACCAAAAGCCATACAATTGTACACTGCTCATTTGACACTGTTTCAAGAATAGTCTTTGGTGTAACACCTTTAAGCAATACTGCCTTGCCTCCCACAAGAAAACTTCCAAGCCAGTGCATTTTTGCGCCTGTATGGTAAAGTGGAGGAATGCAAAGAAATACATCATCCTTAGTCTGTCCATGATGTTTCTGTTCAACTTTTGCTGCATGCATTAAACTTCTGTGTTTATGTAAAATAGCTTTAGGGAAACCTGTTGTTCCAGATGAAAAGTAAATTGCCGCATAATCATCATCTGTTAATTTAATGTCAGGTGAATAGCTTGGGCAATTTGCTGCTAACTTATCATAATCTTCAGCAAATGTTGGGCAGTCACCACCTACATAGAATAAAATTCTCTTTTCATCAATTTCATCAACGATTTCTTCTACACGGCCTGTAAATTCAGGTCCAAATACTAATACATCTACTTCTGCAAGTTCAACACAGTATTTTATTTCGTCTGCTGCGTATCTGAAATTTAATGGGACAGCCAAAGCTCCTGCCTTTAAAATTCCAAAATAAATTGGAAGCCATTCTAAGCAGTTCATTAAAAGAATTGCTACTTTGTCGCCTTTCTTAATTCCTCTGCTAATAAGCAGATTTGCGAAACGGTTTGCTTTTTCGTTAAATACGTGCCATGTAATTTCTCTTCTATACTGACACATTGGATTGGATTCGATTAATTCGTAATCTCTCCATGTTACTCTTTTCTTTTCCTGCAAGTCTGGATTAATTTCTACTAAGCAGACATCTTTTCCATATTCTTTTGCGTTCTTCTCTAAAATCTCTGTGATTGGCATTTCTCTACCTCATTAAAATTCAAATAGTTTTTTTGCATTTTCCCCTAATATAAGGTTCAATGCTTTTTCAGGCATTCCAAATTCTTTTAATCTTTCAAGTGTATATCCCTGATCAGACCACGGACTGTCTGTTGCAAATAAAATTTTATCTGCACCATGTTTTTCAACAATTCTTAAAAATTGTTCTTTTTCTAAGTGGGGAATACCTTTTTCAAAAGAAAAAGCCGTGTCAAAATAGACATTTTTTCCCACTAATTTTTCTTCTACCTCATCCCATAAATTCCATCCACCCATATGAGCAAGGACTAATTTTTTAGGATTAACTTTGTTTAGTACATTAAGCACCATATCAGGTGTACAGTGAATCTTTTCCGGAAGACCTATATCTTCTCCCGCGTGTGTTACAATTACAAGACCAAGTTCATCTGCATATTTAAAAATTCTAAGATATCTTGGGTCATCAAATTCAACCTTTTGATAGTCAGGATGAACCTTAATTCCTTTTAATCCTTTTTTCTTAATGTCATCTAATATATCTTTATAATCTTCATTGTCAGGATGTATTGCGCCTAATGAAAATACGCCTGTTTCCTTTGTTTTTTCATTAGTTTGTGCCGCAAATTCATTAATACTTGCAGACTGTTCAGGTTTTGTTGCCACAGGAACAACCACAGAAATATCGACACCGTTTTTCTTTGTAGATTCACTAAGTGCATCTCTTGTTCCTGCCACCTTTATCTTCACATTCCAATCATGTTTATCAACAATACTCTTCTCCATTCCGGCTAATGCTCTGGCGGCAATTCTATCCGGAAAAGTGTGTGTATGTGTATCAATTATCACAACTGCACCTTCTTTATTGTTTATTTTTATTATGCTAATTCGTATCCTTTTTCAAATGCAGCAATATTAATGTCTACTGTCTTTGGTGGAACTGTTGCTTTTATAACTTCAATCCATTTATCTTTTTCAAAATCCATATGTTTTGCAGCAACGCCTAAAATAATTACATTAAATACTCTTGAATTTCCAAGTTTTAATGCTTCATCCATTGCATTTACTGCGATTACTTTATGTTTTTTGCTAAGATTTTCAATAATGTTTTCAGGATATTCTGCTAATCCTGTAACTACTGTCATAGGGTCAATTCTCTGGTCATTTACGATAATTACACCGTCTTTTTTAAGAAAATGTGCATATCTTAATGCTTCAAGACGTTCAAATGCGATTAATACATCTGCCTGACCTTCTTCAACAATTGGTTCAGCTACCTTTTCTCCATATCTTACAAATGTAACAACGCTTCCTCCACGCTGTGCCATCCCATGAACTTCTGAAAGTTTTACATCATATCCGCTTTCAATTGTGATTCCACCTAAAACTCTACTTGTGAGAAGTGTACCCTGTCCGCCTACACCAACAATCATAATATTCTTTGTATCTGCCATTATTTGTCACCTCTCTCTTTTAATCCAATTGCATCAAATTTACAATTCTGCATACATAATCCACAACCGTTACACATTGTTGCATCAATTGAAACTGTTCCGTCTTCATTCTTTGTAATTGCAGGACATCCCGGTACGAGACACATTCCGCACTTCTTACATTTTTCAGGAATTGTATAACATTTGCCCTTTGGCACAAATGACTTAAGCAATGCACATGGTGACTGAGAAATAATAACAGAAACTTCATCTCTTGCAACTTCTGTCTTAATTACTTCTTCCAATTTCTTAATATCAAATGCATCTACAACTTCTACGTGCTTTACACCGATTGCATGACACAAATCTACTAAATCAATAGCGTATGTTGGTTCACCATTTAACATTTTTCCTGTTGCTGAGTGATCCTGATGACCTGTCATACCTGTTGTTGAGTTATCTAAAATCATAACTGTTCCTGTTGCCTGATTGTAAACCATGTTCATAAGTGAATTAACACCTGTATGTAAAAATGTTGAATCACCAATTACTGCAACCCAGTTCTTTATGAAATCTTTTCCTTTAGCTTTTTCAATACCGTGAAGTGTTGAAATACTTGCACCCATACAAACTGTTGTATCTACTACATTTAAAGGATTTACAGCTCCTAATGTGTAGCATCCGATATCACCTGCTGCATGAATTTTTAATTTCTTTAATACTGAGAATGTGCTTCTATGAGGACATCCCGGACAAAGAATTGGTGGTCTTGCCGGTGCCTGTGCAGGTGTATCTAAATCTAAATCTTCTTTTAAGATTGCTTTTCTAAGCATATTGGCACTGTATTCACCCTGTACTGTAAAAATTTCTTTTCCAATACATTTGATTCCATGAGCCTTAACCTGTTCTTCTATTACAGGCTCTAATTCTTCTATAACATATAATGTGTCTACCTTTGATGCAAATTCTTCGATAAGTTTCATAGGAAGTGGATTTACCAATCCTAACTTAAGAACTGATGCATTAGGTAATACTTCTTTTACATACTGATATACGATACCACTTGTAATAACACCAATCTTTGTATCGTTGTATTCAACTTTATTAATGTCTAATGTACATGCATCTTCTGCCATTCTCTTTAAACGTTCTTCTACAAAAATATGACGCTTAATTGCATTTCCCGGCATCATAACATTCTTTGCTACATTTCTTTCGTATGGCTTATCTTCTATTTCCTGTCTTTCTTCAAGATTAACAATTCCCTGTGAATGTGAAAGTCTTGTTGTTGAGCGAAGAATTACAGGAGTGTCATATTTTTCTGAAAGTTCATACGCTCTCTTTGTAAATACTCTTGCTTCTTCACTGTCTGATGGTTCTACAACAGGAACCATTGCTGCTCTTGCAACCATTCTTGAATCCTGTTCGTTCTGTGAACTGTACATTCCGGGGTCATCTGCTGCAACTAAAACCATACCACCATTAACACCGATATAAGATACTGTGTATAATGGGTCAGATGCAACGTTTACACCAACGTGTTTCATCATGCACATTGAACGTACGCCTGCCATAGATGCACCAATTGCAACTTCTGTTGCTACTTTTTCATTTGGTGCCCATTCAGCCTTAATTCCCGGATATTTAACAACATTTTCACTAATTTCTGTACTAGGTGTTCCAGGGTAAGCTGAAGTAACTTTAACTCCTGCTTCGTATGCTCCCCTGGCAATCGCCTCGTTACCTAACATAATTTTTTTACTCAAAATATGTAACCTGCCTTTCGTCATTATGTATAAAACTGATAGTGCAATACAAATGCACTTCATATTATTTTGTATTTAGCATAATTTACTGCTTTTTTGCTTTAAACTCATAAAGTAAATTATACCTAATTAGGATATATTCGTCAATGAATGTAGAGATGTATTTTGAGGGATATTTATATAGTGGGAAGGCAGGGTTTGCTTGTAGATTGTGTTTATGGTTTGTTTTTGGGGGATTTTCGTTGGGATTTATAATTTGGGGTTTGCTTGTAGATTGTATATAGGATTTGTTTTTGGATTTTTTACTATATTTACGGATGAAATCAAAAAAGAAAAATTTATCCGTAAAAAACATCAACAATTATTATCCAAAATTTCTCGTATTTAGAATATTACGGATTATAACTAAAATTACACAAATATCCGTAAAAAAATATTGGAAATAATAATTTTTATTCAATTAGGAATTCATATTTACGGACATTTTCTGATTATTTTTCTATCATCTGTAGTCAATAGAATTTATACTAATAAAACCGTTATTTTTTACAGAATATTATATAAAAATCAGTCAAAATCCGTAATTTAGTTTACATAACTCAAGCAGGATGATTACAATTATTTCAAATAAATAAAATACCACAGAATCTTAATTTTCTGTGGCATTTTATATTATTAACGTCTCTTCTTCACCATTTGTTCAAGCATTTTGTTAGAGTTATGTCTCTGAACTGTTCCAATCATATTTCCTGTATTCATATTGCGTCGCATTGTTGATAGATTATTTATTGTATCTAACTGCAATTCATTACCTTTTTCTATTGCATTATATACTGCATTAAATCCTACCTTCATAGTCTGCTCTACTTGTCCAACAGATCTGTGAACTATATTTCCTGCTTCCTGTGTAGCTAATCTCTGTCTATCTCGGTCAAGCAATTCTGTAGCATATCTTATATCGTGATCTGATGTACTCATATCATTATATAACCAGCTTAAAATCCACAGTTCTCTATATGTAAGCGAAAGTATTTTTGTATTTACATAAAGTTCATCTAAAGCCTCTTTATTTAATCTTATTTCCTCTTCAATAATTGCAATCTTTCTTTCTTGATTAACACTCCATAAATTAAGATCCTCATTATATTTCGGAAGTGTAACACTTTCGTATTGCTGTTTCTGAGTAGCATATTCTTTGTCGATTTTCTCCTGCTCTAAACGTATTTTCTCTTCTAATTCGTTTTGTTTATCCTGTGCTTTTTTTTCTGCATTTGCAACTGCCTGTAAATATTCTTTAGAATTAGCTAATTGATTATTCAATTCTTTCTTTTTTATAATATAATCTTTGTAACTAACAGCAACTATTATAACTAGTATTAAAAAAATAATTCCAGTTGATATTAAAGGAATTGAAACAATACCAAGTAAAATTTTTACTGGTAAAGAAAACTTTGCTAATTTTTCCTCAATACTTTCCTTAAAGTATTCAGAATATTTTAAAGCAGTTTGCGGCTTTTCAGGATATTTAGGTTCAACTTTTTTTGCTTTTTCAAGTATCTTTCGCACAGGTGGCTCTGGTGGTTCACTAAAGCTTTCTGATTTTAATCTTTTTACCTCTCTTTCTTCATACTCAATTGTTGCAGTAATATCTCTCGCACTTTTAACAATCTCTGTTTCTTCATTTTGTGTAAATTTACTCATAATCATTTCTCCTTTTCATATTTATTTTTCTTCTCATTTCGTACAAATTATTTAAATGATTTGTTATGCATATTATACCACTAAAATTTTTTATTTTTTTCACGAACTGACCCCTATCATATACAGCAAAAAAGCGCCCTGGAAGCTACATTTTCACTTCCAGGGCGCCCCTTATTTGATGGCAATCAATTTCTTGTTTAGGATTATATTTTCATATATTTTTGAGTTCAAATTTGCACATCTAATTTATGATTTATATGTTTTCCAATAAATTTTAGGATTCAAAATATTTGCCTATGATTTCTTTATTTCCGTTAGGGAATTTCAATATGACATTCATATTATATTTTGTGCCTTTTTCATTATACTTTTTGTACAATTTAAAATTCTTGCCTATTTCATTTGTTTTTTTAATTTTTATTTTTTTGTTTGTCTTTTTCAAATGTTTTCCATACAAATCACAAACATAATTTTGTTCTGATTTTTTGTAATTGTATTCTCCAAAATCAACTTCTTCTTTATCTAAACCGGAAAAATAGATTTTCTTTCCTTTTACCACAGGCTGGGTTCCTTCTGCCAATTTAATTATTTTACCTGTTTTGGCATTTATTCTAACAATATAACTTTCCTCATTATATGCAGTTCCTGTTGTCTGGTTCCACTCTCCGTATAACCATTCACCTTTATGTGATACGATTGTCACTCCCCATGTACTGTATCCGTCTCCTTGCTTTAGTGAATTGAGTTTAACAGCATCGCCACTTTCGACATCGTATTTCATCAATCCGCGATGTGGAAGATTAAAATAAATTTCATTTTCTGTCTTATATCCTGAATTGTTAATTTTTCCTTTCAGAGTATTGGCTGTAACTGCCACAGGAATTGTTGTTACACATAACATAAGTGCTAAAAAGAATACCATTAATTTCTTTTTCATAAATAATCCCTTCTTTCCTATTCAACTACACTCTTAAAATCAAAATCCTCGTCTTTTTTCTGCGTTGGCTTTTGCGTTGGTTTTTGTGTCGGTTTTTGAGTTGTTTTTTGTGTTACATTATTCTGTTTTGGAGCACTCGTTGTTTCCTGAACCTGTACCTTAGTTGCCTGCTGCTGCTTTTTCTTTTTTGCTTTCTTTGTAGTCTCTACTACTGTCACATTTTCAGGATTTTGATTATTATCTATCTGTCCTGCTCCAGGTTCAGAATTTTGATTATTATTTATCTGTCCTGCCTCAGGCTCAGAATTTTGGTTTGGTTCTACTTGATTTGCTCCGGATTCAGAGTTTAAATTTTCATCCAGCTGTGATTGATTTGCATTTAAAGCATCCACCGCTGATTCTTTATTTTCTTTTAATGCTTCGCTCTGACTTTCATTTACCTGTTCTGATGTTTCGGCCGTTGCTGATGAATTACCATTATTTGGTCTGTCCGAAAACATTTTCCCTGCAAATAAAATTACTACGATTATACAAATCACGCAAACCGAACCTGCGATTACTAATTTTCTTTTTTGCAAATTACCGGTTTTATCTTCTTCTCTTTTTTCAAAAACGGTAATTCCCTGTTCGATAAAACTAACAGTGCTTTCGCTATCTCCGTTTAAATCCTGCACAAGCCTTCGTTCTTTATCATTTTCAACCCAATCATCCGCAGCAACCCTTGGTTCAAATCCTATCTTTGTTTCCAACTCTTTCTGCGTTAAATTCGATTTAGCATCTAATAAATCTTTAGACAACTCTTTGGCACTACTATATCTTTTAGTACGCTCTGAAATTGCCTTTTTTATTATATTTGCAACACATTCAGGTGCACAAACAGGACTTTCTACCTCTTCATAATTCATTCTCTTATAAAATGCCTTATCCGAGTCTTCCTGTGTGTACTCATTGGGAAAATTAGGATAATACGGAAATCTTAATTTGTTAAACAAATAATAAAGCAGAATTCCAAGAGAATAATTATCTACTGAACTATCATATTTGCTTTTTCCTATGTAAACCTCAGGTGCTATATAATTTGGTGTTCCTTTGATTGTCTTTGCCATAGTTGCATTATTTATATTTTTAGATACACCGAAATCACCTATTTTAAATACTCCATCCTTAGATACAAATATGTTGCTTAATTTAATATCTCTGTGAATTATTCCGTTTTTATGGCAAATGTCCAAAGCATCAGCTACTCCGATTCCTATGTCTAGTGCATTTTCTACTGTTATGTTGTTATTTTGCATCCATTTGTCAAGTGGAGTCAAAAATTCCATAAGAATGTATATGTTGTATTTATATTCGCCAACCTTTTCTACATCGCTTTCATAGTACGAAACAATATGGTGGTTGTCTTTTTCAGAAATCATGGAAAACACACGAATTTCATTTACAACCCTGTCTAATTCTTTATGAAAATATGTATCGGCTTTTTCCCTATCGCCACCCATTGAATTTAATATTTCTATATATTCATTGTCTCTTGGCAAAGTGATGACTTTCAAAGCTCTTGTTACATTACCTATAATGTTGTTTCTTTCAACTTTGTAGACATCACCAAATCCGCCTGCACCTATTCTCTCTATAACCTTATATCCAAGTATTGTTCTGCCTATAATAGAGTCCATCTTTATCTCCTGAATAATATGTATTGCCCCCGCCCTTCAGTCAGCGGCTATTCGTCGGAAACATTTATAGAAAATGAACTTCGTTCATTTTGTTTCCTCCTGTAGTTACTTTATCAGCCTTTTAATTTTATAACATTCGACCATTTACTTGATACTTTTTTGCCATTTTTTTTATAATAAAATGTCCTTGCCTTAAATTGGTATTTTACTCCCTTTACTAAAGATTTCCTTGAGCTTGTTATTCCTACTGCTCCTTTTTTATTTTTCCTCTTCTTTAAATTTGTTGTTATGTTTATTTTTCGAAAATTTTTATATTTTCCGCGACCGTTTTTCATATAAATTTCTATACAAGTACTTTTATCAGATATAATTCCCCAATATATCTGCCAGTTTCTTGACTTCTTTTTTATTCGTATTTTAGGTTTATTTAATTTTGTTTTGTTTGTCTTAACATTGTCAACCTGTCTTAACATCCCTTCCACATCATCAGACTGTAATTCTTCACCATTTACAAAATTTGCAAAAATGTGATAATAATATGTCTTTCCTTTTTTGACATCATTATCTGTAAAAAGCGGCCAATTCTTTTTTCCTATCAATTCATATATTCCATCTTTTTGTTTTGATCTAAATACATAATAAGATTCCACTTTTCCCAAATCTTTCCACTCGATATTAAGTCCTTTGTTGTCCTGTGTATTTTCTATTTTATTTATTAATTGTTTTGTTGTAACTAAAGGATAATACAATTCCACTTCCACTGCAGTTCTAAGTTTTTCTCCATCTTTTCCAACAGTTGCAACTTCCACTTTATAATTAATACATCTAGAAAAGATATCAATTCGTAAATATCCAATCATTCTATTATTTACATTATACAGTTTAACACTATCTTCTAACTCTCCATTTATATATATTTTGCAATCATTAGTCCTATAATTGATAATGTTTGTTTCAAATGCGATTATTGCATATGCTTCTCTCTTTCTATCTGAATAATTTAGTACTATATTTTTTATCAAAACATTTTCATTATATTTATTTTTACAGCAAGAAAATTTATCACTTGTCCTAGTTGTATTCTTATATCCATAATACTTAACATTATATCTATATCCTAAATCAGGATTCAACTCATCATCTTGCTCATCATATATATTTTTACTAAAATATTCTAAAAATTGATTATCAGAATCAAAATACACTATATCATTTAACGCCGCACTACATTTGGTGCTAATTAATAATGAACCTATAATAACTAACATATATATATTAAGATATAGTATCTTATTATATTTTTTTATTATATATTTTAAACTTCTAGTTATATTTAGCATTTCCTATCCTTCCAAAAACAGTTGCAAAATTCCATTTTCTTCATCTTCCATATCTAAGGATTCCAATGCATCTTTTATATAAAATTCTACGTCTTCTCTTATTTCCTCAGATTCTCTAAGTCCTGTCAATTCCATAAGAAGACGTTCGCATTTATTTTTCATTTCCGGATTTTCTGTATATTGTGTCGCAATAGACATGTGATTTATCTGATAATATGGATTTGCAATATCAATATTTGCTAATACATATAATATTATACACTCTATCTTATCTTTAGGACATAGTTTTTCCATATTTGCATAATTTAAAAGCTGATTTATTTCGGGTCCTGTCATATTCAATTTTATTCCAAGTGCTATAAGCCTGTTTCTGTTTGGCACCTCTCCCCAGTTCTTTAAATTTGAAATCATCTTTTCAAATCCTTTGTCCAAATTTTCATCTTTTACAAGACTATGGTAAGAACCTCCTACGCTTTCAGCCTTAACGTATGATTCAATATAATCTATCAGTTTATAGTAACTATTAAAAAACTCTACTTCATTTTTTCTAATGAAATCAAAAAGTTCTTCATCATCTGACATATTTATTATTATTTGCTCAACATCTATTGTTTTATTTTTTGAATCATTTAAATATCTTCTTTTATTTTTTGTTTTTAATACATCCAGGAATTTTTCCTTCATATTCAAATAAGTTTCATACGCATTTACATTTTCGTCCTTAGGATAATGAGATATGACGTAAATGCAGATTGCATCTTCTAATGATTTAGAATACAGTTTAGGATATTTCCCATATCTTTGTAAAATAAAATTAATTTCCTGAAAATTATATCTTAATCCCATTCCAAATTTTATAAAACTTTCTCTGGATTTTGGCACTTTGTTACTTTTTGCCCATGATTTAATAGTATTTTTGCTAAATCCACATATTTTACCTAATTTTTCGTAAGATAGTCCATTGCTTAGCATTACATTATTTACATAATCTCTCCAATTCGAGTAGTACGGACTGTATTTATTAATTATTTCTTTTAATTCATCAGCCTCTTCACAGTTAATGACTTTAAAATACATTTCTGTAGTATTTACATGTTTCATTTTTTCTCCCTTTTTCCTGTCCATGAAAAATTGCACGCTTTCTTTTTTGTAAATTTTATTTATAAATTCTCTTTTTCACGAATTCTCTTGTACATTCTTTCAGCTACTTCATTCCCTTTATTCATTGCTTTTTTATACCAGAATTTTGCGTTTTCCATATTTATTTCATTATTTGTCTGATATAAAATCCCCAAATTTAAACACGCGACGTCATCACCTTGTTTTGCTGACATTTTTAATAATTCTTCTGCTTTTCTTATGTCTTTTTCTACACCGTTCCCATTTTGATAAAGATAAGCAAGATTATTAAGCGCCTTTGTATATTTCTTTTTTGCCGATTTTCTATACCATTTTACGGCTTCATTTATATTTTGAGGTACGCCACGTCCATTTTCATATAAATAACCAATTACAAATTCTGATTCTTTATTTCCATTATTTGCTTTTTTTATATTCTCCTTAAATAATTTTTTATCTTTCTCATTTTTACGCTTATGTCTCTCAATATATTCAAGACATTCCTTACGTAAATTTTCTATCTTCTGTTCCTGAATTTTTATACTGAACTTTATGTTCATACCATTTGCTACCTGTTTAAAAATGGTAACAATTTCGTATGCTTCGTTATTTGTTTTTACTTCATTATTTATTAAATCAAACAGTAATATTTTTCCCTGTCCTGCTTCATTAATACAAATTTCTTCATTATTTATGTAAATATTAAATCTGGGATATTTTTTTATTATATATTCTACGCATTCAGTTACGTTTTCCATGAGATTACATAGCCAGATTTTCTTTTCCTCTTCTGTATTGTCAGCCAAAGTAATATTTTCATCTAAAGCAATTTCAATCAATGTTGTAATCTTTTCTGTTTCAATAACTATTATCTGTCCTTCATTAAGCTTTTCTGTTGTCCATTGGTTGCACTTTACCAAATATTCTGTTTTTTTACTATCCTCGCATATTTTTTCTATTGTATCTTTTAAATATGCTTTTTCTTTTTCTAAATAAATTGCGATAAGGGACATTTCCATATTCTGCTTATCTTCTATTGTATAAACTACTGTTGAATTATTCCACAATGTCTGTTCAATCAATTTCTGTCCGTTATTTTGTGTATAATTTTTTATCTTTTCATCTAAAATACGTTGTACGTTCATTAATGTCCCCTTTCCTATGTTTATTATATCATATTTATATTCACAACAAGGCAGAATTCAAAATGAATTCTGCCTGACTTATATTACATTTATTTAAATCTCAACCATTGTTAAGTCCCCATTTTTGCTTTCTTTACTAATACTATACCAGATAATTTTTTCATTTTTTTCACAAACTGACCCCTGCGTTTTTCTTACATATTTTCAAAAAAATATCCGGATTTAGATTGCTTTATTCGCACCTCTAATTCCGGATTTTTCGTTGTATAATATTCTTTTAAGTTTTGTCTGTTAAATAATAATTATATCAGGTTAATCACTCTTACATATAATGTTTCGCCCTTTACTCTATAATTTTATACTCTTTCATTAATTTGTTCTGATACTCAATATCTTTAGCAGATTTTTCTAAATCGTCATATCTTTTTTCTGCTAATAATATAGTGTTAAGTTTGTTTATATTCTCCTGACCCTTTGCCTCTCCAGCCTTCAATCCCTCTCTATATTTCAGATTCATCTCCATCTGTAACGACATATACTCTCGCCTCCATCTCGTATTTTTTCTGACTGCAATTACCTTTTCATCAATTTGTTTTGTCAAATCACTTTCCGGTTCTTTGCCATCAAAATATTCCAATAATGATTTCAGTTCTTTATTTATGCCTTTTTTATCCCCTTTTGTGTTTAAAAATATCTTATGCGTTCCATCATTAAGTTTAATTCCACAATCATCTATACATAAGTTTTCAAACTCATAAATACATTTGTTCTTTCCAAAGAAATCAAATGTACAAATAAATATGACATAACTTTCTTTAAGTATATCATATGGCTCACCTTTTTCAATCATGTTTAGATCTATAACTCCCTGATAATATCTTGATCTTTTTGGTAATTCTTTATACGCTGTTGTCTGCATTTCAAGATTAAACACTGTATTATTATCATCCTCAACATATATATCTAATCTTATTCCTTTTGATTTTATTGTCATCTGAATTGTTTCTTCATAATCTACATATTCTATATCCCTTATTTTTATATTCAATATACTTTCTAATAATGGCTTGCATAATCTTTTATCACTCATAACTTTTGCAAAAATAAATGGGTCTGTAATATCTAATTCTTCGTATTTCTTCATTAACCTTCTCCTACATTATATAATTTTATGTTTGTATCTCCTTTGTTTTGTCCTCATATTGTTTATGTTTTATATATTATACATATATTTAGTAACATGTCAAGTTATTTATTTTAGAATAATCATTACATAAAAAAATCCCCATAAAATTCAATTATGCTTTTAAATCGCACAATCAAATTTTATGGGGATTTTAAAGGTTTATATACATATCAAACTATGCAAATTTTTCACCTGTTAATAATTCATATGCTTCTTTATATTTAGCAACTGTCTTTTCAACAACTTCATCCGGAAGAAGTAAATCATTGTCAGGGTTAGCTTTTAACCAGTCTCTTACGTACTGCTTATCAAATGAAGGCTGTCCCTGTCCCGGTTTATATCCTTCGAGTGGCCAGAAACGTGAGCTGTCAGGTGTTAACATTTCATCACCAATTACTACGTTTCCATTTTCATCTAAACCAAATTCAAATTTAGTATCTGCAATAATGATTCCTTTGCTTAAAGCATATTCTGCACATTTCTTATATAAAGCAATTGTGCAATCCTTAATCTTTTCTGCATATTCTGCACCTTTTCCAGGATATGCTTTTTCTAATACTTCTACACTCTGTTCAAATGAAATATTTTCATCATGGAGTCCGATTTCTGCCTTTGTACTTGGTGTATAAATTGGTTCAGGCAACTTATCTGATTCTACAAGACCTTCAGGAAGTTTTATTCCGCAAACTGTTCCATTTTCCTTGTAACTTGCCCAACCACTTCCTGTAATGTATCCACGAACGATACATTCGATTGGAAGCATTTCTAACTTCTTACACATCATACTTCTGCCAGCAAATTTGTCATTCTGGAAAAATTCCGGCATATCTTTAACATCTGTTGATACCATATGGTTAGGAACAACATCCTTTGTATAATCAAACCAAAATTTTGACATCTGTGTTAAAACCGCACCCTTGTCTGTAATCTTGTTCTTTAAGATGTCATCAAATGCTGAGATTCTGTCTGTTGCAACAATAATCATATTGTCTCCATTATCGTAAATCTCACGTACTTTTCCTTCTTTTACCGGTTTAAATTCCTGCATTATTGTACTCCTCCATTTTCTTCTGCCCTTGTGTTGTTGAACAGTTTATTCTATTTTATGTATCTAAGCTTACGCTCACCATAAAATTATAAACAGAGATTTTATGTAAGTCAATGCTTTACTACTAATCCAAAGCATCCTTTACCGGAACTTCTACCTTTTCTTCAAAGCATTCAAATAATTTATCTGTTTCTTCTTTTTTCATCTTAGGTGTTATTAAACTTATAACAGGTACAATGATTAAACTTACAAGCATTGTAAATGCACCCGCATTAATTGGTGACTGTATGTAGCCCCAAATCATATTTGTCACAGTAACTATGATGCTGAAAATAAAACTTGCCCATACAGAAGCCTTTGTAACTTTCTTCCAATATAATCCATACATAAATGGCGCAAGGAATGCTCCTGCTAAAGCTCCCCATGAGTAACCCATAAGCTGAGCAATATTAGGAATACTATCTTTATTTAATGCGATAATTACTGAAATTGCTACAAATACTACTACGAAAATTTTCATAAGTAATACCTGTTTCTTTTCTGCCGTTTTCTTTAATACCGTTGTTCCCAAAAAGTCAATTGTAATTGTTGAACTTGATGTAAGTACCAATGAGGAAAGTGTTGACATTGAAGCTGATAATACTAACACAATTACAATACCTATTAATATATCAGGAAGTGTTGAAAGCATTGTAGGGATAATTGAATCATATCCACCGGTTGCAATATCAATTTTATCAGAGAATAATCTTCCAAATCCTCCTAAGAAATAACATCCACCTGAAACAACTACTGCAAATGCAGTTGAAACTATCATACCTGTCTTGATTGATTTTTCACTTTTAATTGCGTAAAATTTACCAACCATCTGAGGAAGTCCCCATGTTCCTAATGAAGTTAAAATAATTACTCCTAAAAGATTTAATGGGTCAGGTCCAAAAAATGATGCAAAAATTCCGTCACCTGCTACTTTAATTACATCTCCCTCTACAGGCACCTGCGCTGCAAGTTTTGACAATGAGCTGTAAAATCCACCCTGTCCGTTTAATACTGAATAAATAACTGCACAAATACCAAACAACATTACAATCCCCTGAATAAAGTCATTAATTGCTGTTGCCATATATCCACCAAGAATAACATAAAGTCCTGTAAGCACTGCCATAATAATAACAACTGTGCTATATGGTATGTCAAATGCCATTCCAAATAGTCTTGAAAGGCCATTATATACAGATGCTGTATATGGGATTAAAAATACAAATGTAATAACACTGGCTGCAATTTTAAGGGCATCACTGTTATATCTTTTTCCAAAATAATCAGGCATCGTCTTAGCATCTATATGCTGAGTCATAACTCTTGTTCTTCTTCCTAATACAAACCATGCTAATAAACTTCCTAATATAGCATTGCCAAGTCCAATCCATGTAGAGGCAATACCATATTTCCAACCAAACTGTCCTGCATATCCTACAAAAACAACTGCTGAAAAATACGATGTTCCATATGCAAATGCCGTAATCCATGGTCCTGCTGATCTTGAACCCAATACAAACCCGTTAACATCTGTGGCATGCTTTCTTGTATACACACCAATTCCAATCATGACTGCAAAAAATACAATCAATAATAAAACTTTAACTAACATTTTGTTCCTCCACTTTTAGTTACATACCTTTATCGTCGCTTTAAACCGTTACGCTTTAAAGCATTAAAGTTATTATCACATAACATCCTCTTTTTGTCAATAAAAAATCCCCGAAAAAGATTTGGTTATTGCCTCCTCTTTTTCGAAGATTTCATATTTATTTTCAGGATTTATTCAACTAATTATTAAAGCTTGGATTAAAATTAAAAATGAATATTACTAACTATATTATGGTTAGTATTTACTTTTCCTCATCTTTAATTATTCTTGATACTCTTCTTCTCACAATATCTTTTTCAATAGGTTCCATCATCAAATCAACAACGCCTCCCTGAATTGCTATCTTACACTGCTCGATATTGCTTTCCTTGCAAACTGCAATCTTAGGAATACCTGCTATATCCTTATTCTTATCTAAATAATCCATAATTAATTTTCCATCATCTTCATCATTTGATAAATCCGCAATTATAATCCTAATTTCGCGCTGTTGCTTTATAACTTTATCTATTTCATCTGACGAAATAACTTCAATTACATTATATTTACTACTGATTGCCTTATCTATCACATGACATATAGTTCGACTTTTACTGTATACAATAACGCTTTCTCTTTTTTCTTCATAAGTGCCATAATCATCAATTCCATATTCATGGTAACAAGCTTTACCGTATTTCTTTGCTTCTGCTAAAGCTTTATCAGCTCTGTCAAATAATTCTTTATAATCATAAACTTCACTATCAGTAAATGCTAATCCGATACTTACTGTAGTTCTTCCTTTAATTACTGTACTTTTCTTTACTTTAAATATTCGAATAATATCTCTTGCCTTTCTTCTGGCAATTTCTTTATCCGGAATGTCATTTAAAAACACGACAAATTCGTCTCCGCCAATTCGGCCTATTATATCTTCTTTTCTAAAATTATCTTTCAATATTCTAGATACTCGTCTTATTGCATGGTCACCAATCAAATGTCCTTCACTGTCATTTATATATTTAAAATCATCCATATCAACAACAATAATTGCATCTATGTGATTCTTATGTTCATGGAGTTGCTGATTAATTTTATTAACGGTTGTCATTTTATTATACAAACCTGTCATCTGATCAATTTCAGAAAGTTCAGACAATTCTCTGTTCTTCTTTTGCATTTCTGCGTATTTTCTTGTAGCAATCAAAACATTACTTACACGTGCCTTAATCACTTCCCTTACAAGCGGCTTTGTTATGTAATCATCTGCTCCATTTTTAAAAGATTCAATTAAATTTACCGAATCATTATTGACTGTAACAATAATAACCGGAATATCTGCAAATCTTTCATCTAACTTTCTTTCCTTAAGAATATCCACACCTGTCATATCAGGTAACCAGTTGTCCAATAATACAATATCAATATTATATTTGTATTCTTTTAAAATTCTAAAGCACTCTTCTCCACTTTGTGCCTCCAGAATCATAAAATCTTCCGCAAAATAATTCGCAATGATATTTCTATCAATCTCATTATCATCTACAATAAGCATTGTATCCATTATTTAATTTACCTCCCCTATTTATCGAACTTATCTCTTCTCCTAATATTTGGTTTTTTCCAAATGAAATAAAAAATCCGACACTCTTCCCTACAAAGTGCCGGTTTCTCTCTCATAAATAGTTTTATCTTCTAACTACATATAAAAATTGTGTTCAGTAATAATGTCTTCCCCAAAACATTTTGTTATATATGATAGTAGTGTATTATATAAGCTTATTTAAAGCTATCTTCATTAATCTTACCACGTAAATAAAAACATTACAATACGCATTTTTATGAAACTGCTATTATTTTAGAAACGTTTTTATTATTTTTTTATTTTATTAATAGTTAACAGTCATATTTTTTCATTATATAAATTTGAATAATTTTCCTTATACTAACATCATTAATTTTATTTTCTATTTTCTTTCCATAAATTCTTAATATAATTAAATTGTCAGTAGTTACTTTTCTTTTTTTTGCAATTAAAAACACCGATATATTAACGTCTAACGATTAATTTTCTAATCTTATTAACATATCGGTGTTCTTATTAATTTTCAAATTCTATCATAAATTTGCTTTTATTATAAAATCTGTTTTATTTTTTTGTTTTAACTGTCTTAACTGACCAATCGCCATAAACTTCTGTTCCACAGTAATTTGTCTTTGCGGCTCTTACCCTTACGAAGTACTTTGTGCCCTTCTTTAATTTCTTAATAGTGTATGTCACTTTCTTAGCTGTAGCACTTGTTTTCTTCTTGAAGTTCTTATTTGTAGACCACTGAATCTGGTAATTCTTAGCCTGAGCTGCCTTTTTAAATTTTAAAGTAACTGTTGCCTTTTTACCTTTTACTTTATTTGCCTTAAGACTCTTAACTTTAACTTTTCCTACCTGGTTAAGTTTCTGTACTGTTGCTTTAACTGCATCAGGTGTTACTGTAGAATCTGTTGTTGCAAATACTGTCCTATTTGTTGTTGCTAAGTTAATAACAAAATTAGCTTTGTTTGGGTTAGCAGGATCAATTGTTCCTGTTGTTGATGTAATTGCTGCAGGGAACTCAATGCTAAAGTTAAGTGTAATCGCTGATGTGTCGATTCCCATAGCTGAGTACATAGCAACTGACTCACTCTGTGCCAAACTTACTTCACTGTATAATGTAGTGCTTGTTACATAAGCATCACTTGATAACGCTTCTTTTACTACTTCACCAATCTTATCAACTGTTGATGAATAAGTTTCTGTTGCTTCGTAAAATTCCTTGCCATCTTTTGTTACAACTTTCATTTCTTTTCCATCAGAAATATCTGAAGTTGTCATTCCTGCTGAAGTTAACCATGTGTCCATGCTTGCTTTATCAATATCTACTGTAGCTACTGCAGATGCTGTTCCATCTGAATTAATCTTTACATTAGCATTTTCTGTCATACAACCTGTAAACATAACTGTTACTGCTGCTGTTACCGCTAAAACTTTTACCTTTGTTGATCTCATATATTTCTCTCCTCCTATAATTATAATACGGTAATGCCCCCTCCCTTCGGTCAGCGGCTGGTCGGCGAAAATATTTTAAGAAACGAACTTCGTTCGTTTTATTTTCGCCTCTTTATTTGTTACTTATTATTGTATCATATTATATAATAATAACAACTTAAGAATCTCTTATTTTTCCCAATTATTTGCTGTTTCTGAACTGAACAGGAGTCATTCCATATTTTTTCTTGAACAATCTGTTAAAATGTTCAACATTCTGATAACCAACATTTTCTGCAATTGCTTCAACAGTCATGCTTCCACTCTTAAGTAAAGCTCTTGCCTTTTTCATTCTTACATTTTTAACGATATCACCAAATGTATTTCCTGATTTTTCTTTAATGTACTTTGATAAATATGGTTTTGACAAATGGAATTCATCAGCCAATTCATCTAATGTTACTGTCAAATAATTTGTATGAATATAATTCATTATTTCATTTAATCTGTCATCCTTACAGGCATTTACTCCTACTTCACTTTCTAACTGATTCACTGCAACTGTCAAAGCCTGAATTGATGACTTAATAATATCAGCATCAATTCCAACACCCCAGAACATCTTACCATTATGACTGATTCCTACATATGATACAGCCTTTGATGATGAACCTCTTGATAATGAATGTTCTTCATATACTGACAATTCATAACTTATGTTAAAGTACTGCTTAAATGCATTACTTACGGCATCAAGTCTTCCGTTTCCTGTGCTCTTGATAACTCTGACTTTGTCATCATGTGCAATTGTAACCTCAGTTATAATTCCGTCTTTCTGTTGGAAATGACATTCAGGTACGCTGAATACTGCATTATTTGTAATGTATTTATCTTCAAATATCTGGTATACCCAATTTGGTGATAATTCTTTATGCTCTTTATCTGAAACATCCTTAACTGTGTATCCGACTTCTTCCTTCATTCCATCCGGTAAATCCATACCAAAATTCTGTTTTAAGATGTAGCTTACGCCACCCTTTCCTGACTGGCTGTTAATTCTGATTACATCTGAATCGTATGCTCTTCCAACATCCTTAGGATCAATTGGTAAATATGGAACATTCCATTTTTCTGTATGACCTGCTTCTCTGTATGCCATTCCTTTTGAAATAGCATCCTGATGTGAACCTGAAAATGCAGTAAATACCAAATCACCTGCATATGGCTGACGTGGAGAAACTTTCATTCTTGTTAATTTTTCGTATGTTTCGCAAATATGTGGCATATTACTGAAATCAAGTTTTGGATCAACTCCATGTGAGAACATATTCATTGCTAATGTAATAATATCAACATTACCTGTTCTTTCACCATTTCCAAATAAAGTTCCTTCAATTCTGTCAGCACCTGCCAATAATCCTAATTCGGCATCTGAAACACCACATCCTCTGTCATTATGTGGATGTAATGAAATCGTAACTGCATCACGATATTTCAAATTCTTGTGCATATATTCAATCTGAGTTGCAAATACATGTGGTAAAGAATTTTCAACTGTTGCAGGAAGGTTGATTATAACTTTATTGTCAGGCTTTGGCTGCCATACATCTAATACAGCATTACATACTTCCAATGCATAATCTACTTCTGTTCCTGTAAAACTTTCAGGACTATATTCAAATGAGAAGTTTCCATCTACTTCATCAGCTAATTCTTTTAATAATTTTGCTCCATCTACAGCAATCTTTTTAATCTGTTCTTTTGACTTCTTAAATACCTGCTCACGCTGTGCAACTGATGTAGAATTATACAAATGAATTACTGCATGCTTACATCCTTTTACAGCTTCAAAAGTTTTCTTAATAATATGCTCTCTTGCCTGTGTTAATACCTGAACTGTAACATCATCAGGAATCATGTTTCTTTCTATTAAGGCTCTCATAAAATTGTATTCTGTTTCTGATGCAGCCGGGAATCCAACTTCGATTTCTTTAAAGCCCACTTTAACTAACATCTGAAAGAATTCTAATTTTTCTTCCAAGCTCATTGGTTCAATTAAAGCCTGATTTCCATCTCTTAAATCAACACTACACCAAATTGGTGCTTTTTCAATCTTTTCTTTCTTAACCCAATCAAATGTTGGTGTAGGTGGCATAAAATACTGTTTCTCATATTTTGTACAATCCATCATAGTTCTTACTCCTTCTAACCTTTAATAAATATATGTAACTTGCATCTAAATCTGTACCTTGATGTTTTTTAATTGATTTATTTTACTTTATTACATTAATGTGGCAAATTACCCTATAACGTAAAAAAACTCTATAATATCAAAAGATATTATAGAGACGAATCATCGCGGTACCACTCTACTTCATGTATAGACATGCCCTTACTGGATGCCCATGACATCCGCTCCCTTTAACGGTGGAATCCGTCCTGACCTACTAATATGTTCAGCCGGCTGCTCTAAGGCGAGTTCATTATATCACTCCTACTGTCTCACATCAACCGACAGCTTTCTGAAAGTCGCTCAATAATTACTATTCCTCTTCTATGCATTTGTTTATGTTTTAACTGTGATAATAATAACATATGCAAATCTAGAATTAAAGTGACGTTTTTAATCATTTTTATTGATATTTTTTAATATTTTGTATTTTATTTATCAATTTAGTTGATTTTTCTTTTTTATAACAATAAAAAACGCGTGCCTTCGAGTACGCTAACAATAAAGAAAGCTACCAACTTTAAATTGATAGCTTTCTTTATTATATAAATATATTTTTTAACCTACTACAATTATGATATTCAGCCTACTTTTAATTTAAATTTCTGAACATCTTTTTCACTGTCAACCTTTTCAATTGTTGCTCCAAGGCCTCTTAACTTGTCAGAGAAATGTTCATAACCTCTCTTAATGTAAACAATATCTTCAACAGTTGTAAATCCTTCTGCTGCAAGTCCGGCAATTACTAACGCTGCTCCTGCTCTTAAGTCAGGTGCACAAACCGGTGCTCCTGTAAGACCATTTACGCCCATTATTAAAGCTGTATTGCCTTCAACTTTAATTCTTGCACCCATTCTGTTAAGTTCATCTACATATTTAAATCTGTTTTCAAAAATGCTTTCTGTTACTGTGCTGCTGCCATTGGCCATTGCAAGTACAACTGCCATCTGTGGCTGCATATCTGTTGGGAATCCCGGATATGGTAATGTCTTAATCTGAGTATTTCTGATAAATTCTCCACCTTTAACTCTTACCGCATCATCGTATTCTGTTATTACGCAACCCATTTCAATAAGCTTAGCTGAAATGCATTCCAAATGTTTAGGAATAACATTCTTTACAAGAACACTTCCGCCTGTTGCTGCTGCTGCACACATAAATGTTCCTGCTTCAATCTGATCAGGAATTGTAGAATAAACTGTTCCGTGTAACTTCTCTACACCTTCAATTCTAATCTTATCTGTTCCTGCACCTCTGATATTAGCTCCCATACTGTTAAGCATATTAGCTACATCTACAACGTGAGGCTCTTTAGCTGCATTTTCAATAATTGTCTTACCTTGAGCCATTGAAGCTGCAAGCATAACATTAATTGTTGCTCCTACTGATACAACGTCAAGGAATATATGATTTCCTAATAACTTCTCTGCTCTGGCATCTACCATTCCATGTTCTGTATCAACTTCTGCACCTAAAGCTCTAAATCCTTTTATATGCTGATCTATTGGTCTGCTTCCTATGTCACATCCACCTGGAAGAGCTACTTCGGCCTTATTAAATTTACCAAGTAACGCTCCAATTAAATAATAAGAAGCTCTTATTTTCTTCATCTGTTCATATTCAACTACACATGATGTAATTGTGTCACCTTTTATCTTAACGCAGTGTCTGTCTACTCTATCGACTGTGGCACCAATGTTAGCAATTGCATCAATCAAATGATTAATATCACTAACGTCAGGTAAATTATCTATTGTCACTTCTTCATCAGTCATAATAGCCGCTGCTAATAAACCTAAAGCTGCGTTCTTAGCACCACTTATCTCCACTTCTCCATTGAGTGGTGTTCCGCCTTTTATAATATAACGTTCCATTATGCACCTCGGGTATTTATGTATATAATTGAGTTGTAAAAACTCAAAGCAAAAACCGACCGAAATAGTTTATCATCTAATTCACTAATTCGGTCTAACTTTAAAATTCTATTTATTTCTATCTATTATGTCACTTGTATGAGAATTAAATTCTAATACAATTATCCTTTGCTTCTTTACGCATAGACTAATTATAACACATTATCGCTCTTTGTAAACCGATTAATTCATACATTTTCACAATTTATTATATGTTTTTTTGTTGAAAATGTTACCTATTTAAGAAAATTAAGTGGATTTACATGCTTATCATTTTGTATTACTTCAAAGTGAAGATGCGGACCTGTACTGTCTCCGGTATTTCCACTAAGTCCTATTATCCTTCCCTGTTCAACCGTATCACCTAAATTAATTAAGATTTTACTTAAATGAGCGTATCTGGTTTTTAGTCCATTTCCATGATTTACCAGTATATTATATCCATAACTGTCACTTAAATATGCTTTTTCTACTGTACCATCTGCTGCCGCACATACGCTTGTTCCAACTTCAACTGCCCAGTCGTGTCCCAAATGTGTGGCTCTTCTGTCAACCACGTCTCCAAATACTGAAGTTGTCACTCCACCACTTACAGGTTTTCTAAGTTGTATCACGGTATTTGATACATTCTGTACTGAATTATCATCAGTTTGGTTTATTTCATTATTTGCTGTCCTTCTCAAAGAATCTTTATTTATTGTATTTTTTAAAGACTCCTTATTTGCTGTATCTTCCAAATAGTCAGCTTTTTCACCTTTTATAGAAGATATTTTTGTATTGCAAATTTCTTTAACTGCGCCATCACTTTCTTTATGATTTTTAGCTAAATGTGTATCTGAGGTATCATTTGCCTGAATAACTTTTATAGTTTTATCATTTTCTGAAATCATAAAACTATATGCCCATGTTTCCATTATCATTTGAGAAAAATTAAACAGGATTATCATAAGTATTAAAATTCCTGCCACAACATATGATACTGCATGGCATTTGTTTATATACTTACTATTCATTTTTAATTGTAAACGCCTCCAAATAAATTGTTATTTTGTTCACATGCTACCAGGCTCAAAAGTTCTAAGCCTATATGAGTTTGTTCATAAGTAAGTCAATTATCTTATTATTCGCCTTTGTATTAACAAATTATTTTATTCACATTCGTTTTTTCCTATTTTTACATCTGCCCTATTTTTCGCCTTTGTACTCTTTTATTTTTTCTAATGTTAACTGCACAGTTTCTTCTACATTTATGTTACTTTCATTTACCACTACATCTGCATATTTTTCATAAAGGGGTACTCTTTCGTTAAATAAATCATCAAGCGTCTGTCCATCACGCAAAACTACGCCTCTGTTTTTCAAATTGCCAAGTCTCTTTTTTAGGTTTGCCAAATCAAGCTCTAAATATACAACAGTTGCAATTTCTGACAAATGTTCCATTGCTTCCCTGCCGTACACTACGCTTCCGCCTGTTGAAATAATGGCTTTTTTAGGATTTAATGATTTATTTACATCATTTTCTACCTGAATAAATCCATCTATTCCTTTTTCAGCTATTATTTCTTTAAGCAATTTATTTTCTCTATCCTGAATTACCAAATCAGCATCTATAAACTGGTATCCCATCAACTTTGCAAGTATTACTCCTACTGTACTTTTTCCTACTCCCGGCATTCCTATTAAAACAATATTTTCCTTCATTTTCAGTCCTTTCTCTATTTGTTGCTATTTAATACTTTATCAATTTTATAATTTTTTGCTACTGCTTACACTTTGTAAAATTAGCTATTAGTATTTAATGTTTCTTTATTTTATCTTTATTTAAAAGACTTGCCCTTGACACGGCATCTTCTCCATATTTTTCTTTTATTGCATCTAATGCCTTATCAAGTTTTTTCATTTTTTCTCTGGACGGTTGAACCTTTTGTGATTGTTTTTCATTCATAAGCTCAAATATTGACATTTGCTCCGGCTCATCTTCTCCTACAAGATTCGCTGTTCTTATTCCTAAAAGTCTTACCGGCTTTCCTGTCCAAATATCCTTAAATAACTGTTTTGCATTTTCGTATATTTCATTTTCTACATTTGTAGCATTATACAAACTTGTCTGATGAGACATTTTTGAAAAATCATTATACTTTATCTCAATGGCAATTGTTTTTGCTTTTTGTCCGGACTCTCTCAATCGTCCGCTTACCTTTACAGCCAACTGTAATAATACTAAATTTATATCATCTATTTTGTCTAAATCTGTTGGAAGTGTTGTAGAATTTCCAATTCCTTTCAAATCTTCTTTTGTAGCATTTACTTTTGAATCATCAATTCCATTTGCATACTCCCACAAAATTTTCCCGTGTTTTTTCAAATGTGATTCCACTATATTAACAGGTGTATTTGCTAACTGACCTATTGTATGGATTCCTAATTTATTTAAAACTTCCACACTTGATTTGCCTGCCATAAATAGTTCACCAACCGGAAGGGGCCACATTTTTGTTTTTATTTCTTCCGGAAACAATGTATGTATTTTATTTGGCTTTTCAAAATCCGATGCCATTTTTGCTAATACTTTTTTAGAAGAAATTCCTATGTTTACTGTAAATCCTAATTCATTTTGAATTCTGTTTTTTATAACCTCTGCTGCTGTCATGTATGAACTGAATTTATTTTGAATTCCCGTGTAATCAAAATAACATTCATCAACACTTACCTGTTCAATATCTGAAGTATACTCTTTTAATATGGAAATAAATTTTCTGCTTTGTTCATGATAATACTCATGTTCAGGTGGTATTATCATAATATCAGGGCATTTTTTTAATGCATCAGCCACCGGCTCACCTGTTTTTATTCCATATTTCTGAGCTGATATTGATTTTGCAAGGACTATTCCATGACGTTTTTCTCTGTCACCACCTATGATAGCCGGAATTGTTCTTACATCTACATCATTGCCTTCCTTTAGCAGTTTTACTGCAGTCCAACTTAAAAATGCTGAATTTACATCAATATGAAATATAATTTGTTCCATACACTGCCACCTGCCTTTTTCTTAGTAGCTTTTCCTAAATGTCTATGCTTTTGCATTTTTCGACTTTTTATCTCTTATTTTCTAATCTTTTCTTTTTATTTGCAGAATTTTTTCTCTTTTTCTTCATTACGCTATAACCAAATCTTCCAAGATTTTGACCTAAACTATAATAATGTCCATGAGAATATACTATTGGATTTGCTTTTTCTAATTGGAATCTTCCATCCTTATCCATATATTCTTTGTCTGCGTGTACTGCTAATACATTTGCAATAAACATGTCATGAGAACCACATTCTTTTACATCAACAACTTTGCACTCAATGTTCACCGGACTTTCTTTTATTAATGGAGCCTTTACATACTGTGCCTTTTCTTTTGTCAAATGTGCTTCTTTAAATTTATCGACATCTCTTCCTGATTTAACTCCACAATAATCTGTTGCATACGCCAAATCTTTTGTAGTCAGATTTATTACAAATTCTCCTGTTTCTTTTATCATCTTATACGAATGTCGCGATGGTCGTATTGATACATAAGCCATCGCCGGATTTGTACATATTGTGCCTGTCCATGCAACTGTCAGTACATTGTCATTACCTTCGTTATCACTTACCGTTACAAAAACTGCAGGCAAAGGAAATATCATATTCCCCGGTTTCCAAATTTCTTTTGACATTAATCTTCTCCCTTTTCTTTTTGATTTTTATTTTTGACTTTTATATCTGTAAGGGTTAATGTTTGATCTTCATTTAATGTATAGGTTAAAGTCATTTTTGTTTTACATGAACCACCTATACTGTAAACATAACTTGTATAAATAGCAGTATCTGTAGAAGACACGTATGTATAAGTAAAATCATATGTAACAGTAAATGTATTGTCATTATTATACACACTCTGATGTTTCATTTCTCCCGGTTCAAATGAAACTACTGAATATTTATCAATGTTCTTTGTTTCTGGCCAATATAATACTTCTTCTGTTTCTTTTAAATATTTATCAACCTTTTTCTGAAGTTTTTTATCATTTGCGAAATATGCTTTTAACTCTTTATTATTGCCTTTTTTCTCCCTTGCATTAACATAAAACTGAGTAATCATATTGTCTGCATTTGCCTTTATTTTTTCTTCAAATTCTAAATTTGCATGATATGCTGTAGCGTCGAAATTAATTGTAGTTCCTTCCTGAAGAATTTCAGGTTTTAAATCTATCTGACTATATCTGTTTATCGCATTTGCGTCATATGCTCCGTAAAGTATTTTATCAAAATGATATGTATCTGTATTTGTATTCGCGTCTGTCGTGACCTTAGCCATGTCTTTTGTTACGACTTCTCCATTTATATATAAAGCATCTCCTGTCGGCACAACAAAATTTACGTTTTTTACAAGCATTTTTGATATATCTACTTTATAATCAGGAATAATCTGCATTCCATGTTTTACTTCATCAAATACCAATTTTATTGTCTGGTTAGTTTCTGTTGTTTCATTATTACATATAATATCTACTGTCTTTTTGCCATTTTCTTTATATGGCTCAGAAATTTCATATGAATCAATTACAATAGATTCTCTTATCTTTTTCACTCTGTCTGTGTATGCAGTTTTATTTATATATGTATTCTTTGGCTGATTTACAAGACCATATATTGTATCATAATCCTGAGCTAAAAATGCTTTGAAATATGCAACTGCCTCATCAGTAGGATTAGATTCATAATTTACATATGACAATCCTGCGCCTATTACTGCACATACTGTCAAAAATAAAAGTGCTCCTATCAGTCTTACTATATTGGAATTTATTATTTTTTTAATCATTTCAATCCACCTTCCCGTTTCAAAATAATGTTACCTATTATCCTTGATTTTTGCAAGGCTTTTATGTATCATTTATGTATCAAAATTGCTTTTACTTTACAAAAAGCGGATTGGAGAATTCATGGACAAAAAATTACTTTTTAATGATGCTTTGTCTTCTTTAATAGAATTTGCGGCAGCTAATGCAAACCATGTGTCTACTGAAGACATTCATACTTTTTTCAATGACATAATAGAAGATGAAAAGCAATACGAATTTATATATAAGTACTTACAGGAAAGTAAAATAAAAATTGATGGAATGGATTATATTGTTTCTGAAGAAGTGACTATTGATCCTAAGGAAGAAGAGACTAAGGAATTAGAGGCTGTAAAAGCAGCTGAAAGTAAAGTTGTAGAAACTGAAGCTGAACTTGCTTTTATTGAAATGTATAAAAAAGATTTAGAGGCTATCGATGAAATATCAGAAGCCGAGCTTGCTAACTTACTTGATTTGCTTGCAAATGGCGATCTTTCTGTTACTAATAAAATTGTTGAATCTCAACTTTCAAAAGTAGCTGACATTGCAAATGAATTTCGTGGACAGGGTGTAACTTATGGTGATTTAATTCAGGAAGCAAATATTGGATTAATGATAGCTCTTTCTGAATTTAATGGTTCTTCTGACGAATTTGCAGCTTATGTTGATGATGCCATCAGAAATACATTAAATCTTGTCATCAATGACCAAATTAACGAAGACCGTGTTGGCGAACATCTGGCTAACCGTATGAATGAATTAGATGAAATTTCCAGAGACCTTACTGAATTACTTGGTCGTGCTCCAACTTTTGAAGAGTTGGCTAAGAAAATGGGCATAACTGAAGATGAAGTTGAAACTATTGTAAAAACTTCTCTTAATGTTTTAAATGCCGGTGATTCTCAGGATGCAGAAGCTATCAATAAAGCGTCTTCTGAATTAAACGCTACAGAAGCTAATAATTCTGATTTAAATGACTTTGAATCTTCTATATTAAATAACTCTGTATCAAATGACTTTGGAACATCTTCTCCATTAATTAATAATACTGACGAAGAATTTGTATCTTCTGAAACAGATTTAGGTGACCCATTAGAATGGAAGATAAATAAAAAATAGTATTTTGGAATGCAAAAAATATGATTTTAAAATAGAAAAAAACAACGGATGATTTTAAGAAATATTAAAATCATCCGTTGTTTTTCACACTATTTTCCTTTTCTCTTTTTTACGCACTCCGCTAAAAGATATTCAATCTGGCCATTTATTGAGCGGAAATCATCTTCTGCCCATGCTGCAATCTCTTCCCATAATGAAGGGGACAGTCTTAACAACACCTGTTTCTTTGCCTTTTCTTTTTCTTTTAGTTTTTTTTCTTTTGTTAATATTTCTTTTTCCATATTAGAAATATTTTCTAAACGTTTTTGGAGCTCAAGTTCTTTTTTATTAAGTTGTTCTTCCTTATCCATACCGGCTCCTTTCACTGTTTTTTCAATATATATAGTTTCAAATAGTCATAACTTTTTTAATTTATTTTAGCACAATTGTTTGACTTATTTTAACATTATTATCTGATGAATTAATTTTCAATTTATTATTTTCTATTTTTATTAATAAATACTTCCGCTGTTCACAATTGGTTGTGCTTCTTTATTTCCACATAACACAACTAAAAGATTGCTTACCATAGCAGCTTTTCTTTCTTCATCAAGCACCACAATTTCTTCTTCTCCAAGTTGGTCAATTGCCATTTTAACCATACTTACTGCGCCTTCAACAATTTTCTGTCTTGCTGCAATAATTGCCGTTGCCTGTTGTCTCTGAAGCATTGCTGCAGCTATTTCTTCTGCATATGACAAATGAGTTATTCTAACTTCCATAATTTCTATTCCGGCATCTTCAACCTTTTTCTGTAACTCTACTTCCATACTATCTGCAATTTCCTGGCTGCTTCCACGTAGAGTCTTTTCGTTATCATCCTCATTTTCATCTGATATTATATCATAAGGATACAATCTTGAAATATTTCTTATTACAGAATCACACTGAGTTGATAAAAATTTCATATAATTATCAACATTTAAAACTGCTTTTGTAGGGTCAATTATCTTGCAAATAACCACCGCTCCGATAATTATCGGATTTCCTAAAGCATCATTCACTTTCTGTTTCTCATTATTTAATGTTATAACCTTAGTTGATATTTTCTTTTTTGTAACTCCGGCAACTTTTGCTGAGCTGTTACCATTAGCATCAGAAGAAATTTCAAAGATATTTCCTGTTGTTTCTTCGTTAGGAACTACTGCACTACAAAATGGATTTATAAAATAAAATCCTGCACTTTTAATTGTGCCATAATATTCACCAAAAAGAGTAAATACCATTGCTTCATTAGGATTAACTGATTTTAGTCCGCATGACAGAACAATAGATACAATTAATAACGCTAAACTAACAACAAATAAACCGATTCCTAATCCAAATATCACGTCATTAACATCTTCATAGTTTATTGCAAAAACTAATCCTAGTACAAACGTCACAACTGTTGCTACATATCCAAGTATATCAACAAATAACATTGCGAATCCATTTTTCTTAGTAATTTCCCTTTCCTTTACATTACTTAACTTTACATTTTCATCCATAACTTTATCCTCCCAAGTATTAAAGTGATATTATTTTGATATTACTTTAATACTTATTCTTTTCTTTGTCAATGATAAAATTTATAATACACAAATTCTGATAATTTACTTTTTCCCTCCTATGGTCTATGTGAATAAACTTTAATAAAATTTATTCACAAGACAAAAGTATTTTCTGCATTGTAGCATATGCTCTAATCAAAAAAGACCAAACAGTGTATGCATACTGTTCAGTCTTTTTTCTTATACTTATTCTTTTATTGTAATTGATTGCTTTTTAATTCTATACTAAATTTTATTATAGGTTTATTTTTCTCATACCTCTTTTGCTACTACTTCTATATTTAAATGTATTTTATTGTAACGCCAGACAAATTTGCTGATCCCTTAATAACAACTGTCACGCTTTCAGCATCTGTTGGTGCTTTTGTACCTTCTTCGTCGTAGCCGCCAAATGAACAATTTAACTCATTTTCTACAATCCAGTTAGCCGGAATATAAATTTCCACTCCTCCAAATGAATTCTTTATTTCTATTTCAAGTCTCTTACTTGGCACTTTTGCCTTATCTAAATAAATTGACATTCCTGAAAATTCATTTCTTACATATACTTTTTTTAAATTATTTGAAGTAATGTATTTAACAGTTCCTGCAAATTTTGATTCGCATGTTACTACTTCTCCGCTATCCTGCTCTACATTAACATTTTCATCAAAATATTTTCCTTCATTACTACTATTATTGCTGTAATAATGATTTCCACCTGAGTAATTTTTTTTCCATTTTTTATTTTTCTTTCCAAATATCATGCTTATTCCAATACTTCCTAACAATGCTGCAAACAGAATCGGCCATGGAGTTATACTTTCAATGTGAAGTTGCTCTGACCAGACAATTGCTAAAAAAGCAAGCGAGAATAATATTGTTGTTACCTGTAATCTTACGATTCCATCTAATAATGCAGCACCAAAAAGTACTGTAAAAATTATACTCCAGACACCCACGCCTTCAATCAGACCCAGACCATTAACTACAATTAATGCAGCCATTATTATAAATATCATGCCCCAGTAAATATTGTTTTTTTTCATCACATATTCCTCATTTCTTCTAATTTTTCTTTTAACGGCTTGTAATATGCCCTTGAAACATATACATGTTTAGGCGTTCCTTCAAATTCAATTAAACTTGACGCTGTCAGATTTCTTGTAATCGCATACACTTTCTTTACATTTAAAATTGCTGATTTTGATATTCTGCTAAAGTACCATGGTAATATTTTCTCCAATTCGTATAATTTACTGCCTGTTAAAAATATCTCATTTGCTGTATGAGCCATAACCTGATTGTTATCAGTTTCAAAAAAAAGAATTTCACCAACATCTATATAAAATTCTTTTTCACCCTGTTTAAGCTCAATTTTAAGACTCTGGTTTTCCATCGCTGAGATAGTTTTCTGAATATTAATTATATTCTCATTCAGTTCGTGGCAATTTATTATTACCTGTTCCTCTATGCAGTTTTCATCCACATTTACGATTACTTTCATATCTGACTCCTTATGTGATGATTATATTTGCAAATTATGTGGATGTAAATAGATTTTATGTAAGTGGTATTTTATTAGCAGTAAGTGGTAAATACCAGTCTGTGAACGTTATTTGCAAACAAATTTAGGAGCCGATGGATAACCACCGGCCCCTTTAATGAGATTAAGTAAAATATATTTTAAGAACAGAGTTCCTAAATATCCATTATATTGTTGAGTATTTACTCATTTGAAAGTGCTGCAATACCTGTGTCACCTGTTCTGACTCTCATTACATCTTCTACATCTGTTACGAAAATCTTACCATCGCCAACACCGCCTGTATAAAGAGCTTTTCTAGCTGCTGCTACTACAAGGTTAGGATCAACTGTTGATACAACGATTTCAACTTTAACCTTTGGAAGAAGGTTCATGCTCATCTTAACACCTCTGTAAACACCACTCTTTCCCTGTTCAACACCACAGCCCATTGCCTGGATAACTGTCATACCTGTTACACCGATAGCTGCCATTGTGTCTTTAAGGATTCCAAATTTATCTTCATTACAAATAACTGTAATCTTTGTATATTTTCCAGTTGGTTTTGCTTCACCAATTGATAATGTAGCAGGTTCAAGATTTGCCACATCTACTGCTCCTACACTTTCGCCCATATATGAAGGTGTTGTAGGGAGGAAGTCTGCATATGCTGATGCAAGACCATGTTCTGATATATCCATACCAATAATTTCTTCTTCTGCTGTTGTTCTAAGTCCTATTGTATGTTTAATAAGCTGGAATACAATTGTCATCATGATTGCTGCATATACATCAATTGCAACAATACCTAAAATCTGAATTCCTAATAATTTTGCTCCACCTCCGTAGAATAAACCTGCGTAATAAGAACCATCTGCAAATGCCTGAACTGTATCGCCTTTACCTGTTGCAAATAAGCCTACTGCAATTGTTCCCCAAACACCGTTTGCCCAGTGAACACCAACTGCACCAACAGGGTCATCGATGTGGAACTTCTTATCAAGTACTTCTACTACTACGTCTACTAAAATACCTGCAACTGCACCAATTACTAATGCACCAATTGTATCAACTGAAGCACAACCTGCTGTAATTGCTACCAAACCTGCAAGTGATGCATTTAAGCACATACCTACATCAGGTTTTCCATCTTTAATCCAAGTAAATATCATACATACAACTGTTGCTGTTGCAGGAGCGATTGTTGTATTCATAAAGATTGATGCAAGACTGTCTGTGTTTGTTGCAGCTGCACCGTTAAATCCATACCATCCAAACCAAAGGATGAAACATCCAAGAGCTCCAAGTGTTATTGAATGTCCACCGATAGCATTTGAAATAATTGTTCCATCTGCTTTCTTTGTGTATTTACCAATTCTGGCTCCAAGAATAATTGCTCCGACTAAAGCTGCCATACCACCTACTGAGTGGATTACTGCTGAACCTGCGAAATCTACGAAATGTAATTTCTGTAACCATCCGTTTCCGCCGTAGTTCCAAACCCAACCTGCTTCAATAGGATATACAATCAAACTGATTGCTGCTGAGTAAACACAATAAGCACTGAATTTTGTTCTTTCAGCCATAGCTCCTGAAACAATTGTTGCTGCTGTTGCACAGAATACTAACTGAAATACGAACTGTGACCAATTAAAGTTGCTGTAATTTGTGAAGATGTCAAGATTTGGAATACCGATAATTCCCATTACATAATCTTCTGACATCATAAGTCCAAAACCTAAAACAATGTACATTATAGTACCAATACAAAAATCCATCAGGTTCTTCATGATAATGTTACCTGCATTCTTTGCTCTGGTAAATCCTGTTTCAACCATTGCGAAACCGGCCTGCATAAAGAATACTAAACTTGCACCAATTAAGAACCAAATTGCAAAACTACTACTTGTAGCTGCATCCAAAATTTCATTTGCGTCCATAACTAATTCCTCCATTCTTTTTTCATTGTCCTATAGATTTTACTTAAGAAAGCATTTTTAAAGGGGAAACACTTTCCAAGTTCTGAGAAGTTTTTCTTCTCATTTGTAATCATCCGGTAAATATTAATTACTGTATAATTACTAATACAAAAAAATACAAGGGCACTGACTTCTTACGTCTGCGCCCTTGCATTTCTTATCATGCACTGTATTCTAGCAAATGATTTTTTAAATTTCAACTAAAAATCTATTTTGCTTATTTTATAATACAAATCCTTTTGTATTTTAAATTGACATTTAATTATTTTAATTTGATATTTATTTTATTCATATATTCCTTAAAAAATTTAATATCAATTGCATCTTTTACATTATTTCTTTAATTGATTTATATACGCCTTCGCCATCTAAACCAAATTCTTTTAATAATTCAACAGCCGGTCCTGAATGTCCATAAACATCCTGAACACCAATTTTTGTAACAGGTGTAGGACATTTTGCACTTAAGCAGTCACAAACTGCACTTCCAAGTCCACCAATAACTGAATGTTCTTCAACAGTTACTACTTTACCTGTAGCCTTTGCTGATTCTACAATTAAATCTTCATCTAATGGCTTAATTGTATGAATATTGATTACTGTAGCTTCAATTCCATCCTGTGCCAATTTTTCTGCTGCTTCCAAAGCTGAAGATACCATGAGTCCTGTTGCAACAATTGTAAGGTCCTTACCTTCACGCATTGTTACACCCTTACCTACTTCAAACTTGTAATCTTCTTTATTTAATACAGGTGCAGCCAAACGTCCAAATCTTAAATAAACAGGTCCGTCAATTTCATATGCTGCCTTTACTGCCGCTCTTGCTTCTACATCATCACATGGATTAATAACTGTCATTCCAGGGATTGTTCTCATTAAAGCAATATCTTCATTACACTGATGTGTAGCTCCATCTTCACCTACAGAAATACCTGCATGTGTAGCTCCTATTTTTACATTAAGATGTGGATATCCAATTTCATTTCTAATCTGTTCGTAAGCTCTTCCTGCTGCAAACATAGCAAATGTACTTGCAAAAGGAACTTTACCTGTTGTTGAAAGTCCTGCTGCAATCCCCATCATATTTGCTTCTGCAATACCACAGTCAAAGAATTTGTCAGGGTTTGCTTTTTTGAAAATGCCTGTCTTTGTAGCTGCTGCTAAATCAGCGTCTAATACTACTACGTTATCATGCTCTTTAGCTAATTCTACAAGTGCATTACCATAGCTTTCTCTTGTTGCTATCTTCTTTACTTCTGACATAATGCTTCACCTGCTTTCTCTAATTCTTCCATTGCCTGTTCAAACTGCTCATCATTTGGAGCTGCACCATGCCATGAAGCCTGGTTTTCCATAAATGAAACACCTTTTCCTTTAATACTCTTCATAATAATTGCTGTAGGCATTCCTTTTGTTTCTCTTGCTTCCTTTAAAGCTGCTCTAATTTCATCAAAATTATGAGCATCTATATTAATTACATGGAAATTAAATGCTTCAAATTTCTTATCAATTGGGTATGGTGAACATACATCTTCAATTGTTCCATCAATCTGAAGGTTATTATTATCGACAATAACAGTAAGGTTATCTAACTTCTTTGCTCCTGCAAACATAGCTGCTTCCCAAATCTGTCCTTCCTGAATTTCGCCATCACCTGTAACTGCAAATACTCTGTAATCTTTGTTATCAATCTTTGCGCCTAAAGCCATTCCTACTGCTGCAGAAACACCCTGTCCTAATGAACCTGCTGACATATCAACACCTGGTGTATGCTTCATATCGGGATGTCCCTGTAAATAAGAACCAATATGTCTTAAAGTTGTTAAATCTTCCTTAGGGAAGAATCCTTTTTCTGCTAACACTGCATATAAAGCAGGTGCAACGTGACCTTTTGATAAAACTAATCTGTCTCTGTCTTCCATCTTAGGATTTTTAGGGTCAACATTCATTTCTTCGAAATACAAAAATGTTAACATGTCGGCTACTGATAATGATCCACCCGGATGTCCTGATTTTGCGCTGTGTACGCCTTTAATAACACCTTTACGCACTTCATTTGCTATTTTTTCAAGCTGTAAATTTTCCATTTTAATTCCTTTCTTTTATTTAATATTAAAATCTGCTTCTTTTAATATCTGCAAATCGTCTTTATCTTTTGTTTTAAAAATACCAACGATTTTTCTGCCTAATTTATGTTTTGCCCTTTTTATGGCTGCATCTAATATTTGTTCAACATCCTTCTGACTGATTTCTTTCTTTGTTCCATACCAGTCATCTATAGCTTTAAATAATGCAAGCATTCCCATCTCGTTGATATTAAAGCCGTTATCTTTAGCATATTGAACACCATAAGCTACCCATTCTTTTACATTATAAGTCTTAATAAGAATAGGATAATCAAAAATCTGTTTTAACTCTTCATTCTCATCAAACATATCTGCCATTGCATCAGTTTCTCCTTCGAGAACTATCAACATGTCATTTGTATAAAGTTTAGCAGACTTAATTATCTCATCTATTTGCTCACTATTCAAATCTGTAGCTTTTTCTACAATTAAATCGCTTCCCATAAGTTTGTTTAATGCAGCTGTAAATCCTCTTCGGTTTAATACCTCCGCATTTACTTTAGCAATTCTTCTTCCGGCTCTGCCTCTCTTTGCATTAACCATCTTGATTATATCAATAGCCAATGTAGTTTTTCCACTTTTTTCATCACCACTGATTGCTATGTTTCCATTTGAAGAATTTCCATCAGGCACAAATTCTTTGACTAATTTTTCAATTGTGTATTTTATTGTATCGTCCAATCCTTCAATGTTTGTATAATTTGCAAACACCTTCATATCTTCATCTGTTACAATTTTTGTTCCTGAATTATCTTTTTCTTCTTTTGTTTCAGATTCTTTCTCTGCTGATTTCTGTTCTGTTTCCTGTTCTGAATCTTTACCTTCTTCTACTGCATCTGATTCCTGCTCTGCAGGTTCAACCTCTTCTGTTGACTCTGATTCCTGCTCTGCAGGTTCAACTTCTTCTGGCTCTGATTCAACATAATCTTCTGATTTATCTAATGATCCTTTTAATTTACTATCTTCTACTTCATCATTATCATCCAGCCCATCAACTGATTCTGAATCTTCTTTTGCTTCTGAATCTTCTTTAGAATCCGCAACATCCGTCAAATCGCTTAACTCTAATGCATCCTCATCGCTCAAATCAGGTAAATCGAGATTTGGAATTTCTATCTTAGGTATATCAAGTCCCGGTATGCTTATCTCCGGCATGCTTTCAATTTCCTGCGCAATCTTATCCATTTTAGCTGATACTTCAGGCATTTCAACATTTTCCATCTCTGATTTTTTTGTTTCTTCCGGCTCGTCTTTAGTTAAATTTTCTGATGAATCTTCTTGTAATTCTTCCTCAACTAAATCTTCTTTTGGCTCTTCAAAATCCTCTGCCGATTCATCTTCCGACTCCTCTATATCTTCTATAGGTTCATCTTCTGAATCTTCAACTTCTTCCACGTCATCAATTGTTTCATAATCTTCTATTGTTTCCGCAGATTCGTTTTCGGATTCATCAGTACTATTTATTTCAAACTCCTCTGTTGATTCGTTTTCTAATTCATCAACAGGTTTGTTTTCCGTTTTTCCTAGCGATTCCATTCCCGGCTCTGTTGATTCAACTGCGTCTTCATCAATTGTATCACTTTCCGACTCACCAACTGTTTCTTCTAAAGGTTCATCCAGCAATTCAGGCTCTTCAGAAATTATATTTTTCTCCGCCTCTTTTACCAAATCACTGATACTCTTAGGTCTTTCTAATTCCATTGTTTTATCAATGTCTGAAATTAAAATTGACTCTCTTCGTTCTCTTTCAAGTTCTTCAGCAGGCATATCTCTGAAATCAATAATATCATTGTTAAATATTTCCTCTAAATCTGCTGATAATTCACTTAAACGCTTTTTAGGTAACTTTTCTGTAACAACCTCAGGCTCTTCATATTCTGGCAATTCCTCAGGCTCACCTTCAATATTCATCATTCTTTCGGAATCTATAATATTATTTAATTCTTCAAGTTCTTCCTTTTCATATTGAATAGTTTCCTCTATGTCGTAATTTACCAAATCCTCTTCCGGCAACTGATTCCCTAATACTGAATCATCTGTACCACTAATTATCTCAGGCATATCGAATTCCAAATCCAATGTTGGTACATTTGTCTGTTCTGACTCAGCTGCCTTTTCCAATTCCTCTTCGATATTTGGTATTGCTTTTGTTTCACCTGCGACTTCTTCATTACCTAAAGTATCCATATCGGTATTCGGTGTTGCTTTTGTTTCACCTGCAGTTTCTGTATCTTCCAAAGCTTCAATATCAAATTTTGGAATTTCATTTGTTTCGGGTGATTTTTCAATATTATCTGTTTTTTCAAAATCAATCGGATCCAATGTTATTTCTGTCATCTCATTATCCATATTTGGAATTGAAGATGTATGCTTTTCTAATTGAACCGTATCTGAAATATCATTTGAACTTACATTAATTCTTTTTTCATTATGTCTTTCAGGAGCAGTAGACTGGTTTACTATTTCATTTAAATCCATTGTTCCAAATGAAATTTCACCTGTCTGGAATTTAATTTCCTCTTCTATAACATCGGTATCAACATCAGGAACAAATACATCTGCTGCCGCTTCTGCTGCAAATGATTCAAGTCCACGTTGAACCATATCTAATTCTTTTTCGTGGTCTGCACCAAGTTCCTTATCATGAGTAGGATTTTCAAATTCTGATACACCGGCATGCTGTATCTCTTTTCCCTGATTACTTATCTCAATTTCATCAAAATATTGCTCATTATCTTGGTTATTTGTCTCTGTCTCTTCAATTTCCTGTTCATGTCCTTCTTCATCTATACCAAGACCTTCATGTATCGACTGAATTCTCTTATAGTCAGGATTTATTTTTTCAAAATCTTCTTCTGTTTTTTCGACAATATTTTCTGCCTCATCTAAGGCCTTAACTGCCTTTTCAACTGTGTCCGCCTTAAGAATTCCCCTATCCTGAAGTTTATGTAAAACTTCTTCTATTGATAATTGTCCTGTATTCTGCTTTTTAACTATCTGATCTTCTTCATCATCAGTTATGCTTTCATTATTTGAAGCATTATCTTCTTCACTAAGACTTTTTTCATCAGAATCATTTTCTTGTATAGCATCAACATTCTCTTTACCATCAAAAATAGTTTCCGCTTCTTTATCGACATTGTTTTCTGTAGAATCGCTTTCAACAGCTATTTTTTCAACATCCAACTTGCCATCGCTTTCATCTGTCGTTTCTTTAGCTGAATAATCTGACTTTTCTTTAGAACTTTCTTCAATATTAGCTTCATCGACTATAAACTCATTTTCTTTTGATTCCAAGTTTTCTTCTGATTCCAAATTTTTGTTCACTTCTGGATTCTCTTCTGATTCTGAATTTCCTTCTGATTCTAACTCCAATTCGTCTTTTTCAAATTCATCTTCAAAAGTAATCTCATGCATTTCAGGATCATTTTGCTTTACAAATATCTCCTGTACATCAGGATTGTTCTGCTGTGCAAACGGTTCTTTTTGTTCCAATTCACCTTCGGCTTTCTTTTCGTCATTTGACTTGTGAATACTTTCTATAACAGGATGTTTAAGCTTTCTGATACTTTCTTTAAAATTATCCTTTCTTATCATAAATGGAATACTTGGTCTCTCGTCAATAACCTCATCAGCTATCTTTACCGACACTGATTCTTCCTCTTTATCTTCAGAGATGGCATTATCTATTGATAAGTTATCTTCTATGTCTCCTGCCTGTTTATTTTCTTTTCTATCATCTTTTTCTATCTTTTGTAAAGGCTTTCTGCCTAATCTATAATTGTCATATCTCTCCTGCTGAAGCTTTGTAAGAGGTCTGTAAAGTTTCTTTAACTCCATTGCCTTATTTACATACTTTCCTTCAGCAAACCATAAGCTTATTTCATCGCACATATCAACGCAGCTTTCTTCATCTCCTGCTTCATGATATAACTTAGCTAATTCATAAGCCCATTTTTCCTCCATATCTTCCTGAATATACTTTTCAAGGATTTCTATTAGTTTTCCAATTGGAGCCTTCTTTGCTTTCTGCATTTCATACTGCAATATATATTTATCATTGTCCCTAGGTGCAAGTTCAACAAAGTCCTGATAAAACTCTTCTGCTTCATCAAACTGTTGTAATTTTGCTGACAACAAACACAACCTATAAGCCAAATGTCTTCCTGTATTTGTATTTTCATAAGCAATAATCAAAGCCTGCTTTGCCTTATCATACTGCTTTGCCATTTCATATGCATCTGCTATTAGGGATAAAATGTCATTTGCTTTTTCTCTTCTATAATCAAGAGAGTCTGCGATTTGCACTGCTCTTTCGTAATCTTTATTACGAACAGCGACTCTCATTTCTTCTATTTTAAAGTTATACTCATTTCTATCCATTTTGATAAACACCTTTCATTCATCCGCCGTTGCGAATTATGACTTAATCTAAATCTGCACTCTTCCCTGTAACGCTCTCAGTAACGTAACGTTATCAATACATTCTAAATCTCCACCTACCGGTACTCCACTGGCGATTCGACTTATCTTTATCCCTAAAGGTTTAACGACTTTGCTTATGTACATCGCCGTTGCTTCACCTTCAACGCTGGAATTTGTAGCAATTATAACTTCATCTACATCATCTTTTAATCTTTCAAATAATTCTTTAAGTTTTATATCATTCTGTCCAATTCCCATTAAAGGATTTATGGCACCATGTAATACATGGTATACCCCTTTATATTCTCCTACTTTTTCATAGGCTGCCATATCTTTTGTGTTTTCTACAACCATAATTGTTTTATGGTCTCTGTCTTTACTTGCGCAAATAGGACAAATGTCCTGATCTGTCAAAGTAAAACACTTTTTACAATATTTTACATTTTTCTTAGCATCAATAATTGATTGGGATAACTCTTCCACCTGTTCCTGTGGCATATCTAATATATAAAATGCAAGTCTTGACGCTGTCTTAGCGCCAATTCCCGGAAGTATGGAAAGTTCCTCAATCAACTTTGATATATATCCACTGTAATAATCCAATGTCTACTCCTTAAAATAATCCGCCAAGACCGCCTGTTATTTTAGACATCTGCTGTGTTGTATTTTCTTCTACAGTTCTGATTGCCTCATTTACTGCAGCCATAATTAAATCTTCTAACATTTCAATGTCATCAGGGTCTACAACTTCTTCATCAATTTTTACTTTTGTAATTTCTTTCTTACCTGTAATTGTCACTTCAACTGCACCGCCTCCGGCTGTAGTTGTAAATTCCTGGCTTTCAAGATTTGCCTGAGCTTCTTCCATCTGCTTCTGCATCTTCTGAGCCTGCTTCATTAAATTGTTCATATTCTGTGGCATTCCGCCACCTGGAAATCCTCCACGTCTTGCCATGTTAAAAATCCTCCTCTTCAATATCCATGTTTATTCTTGAGATTACTTCCTGATATACATCTGCAAAATTCTGATTATCTTCAAGCATTTGTACTTCAACTGTAACTTCTTTCTTTATCTGTTCGCTAATAATTGTATTTAGCATTTCTATGACTTCCGGCTTATTACACTGATTATAACCTACTGCACCATGTTTAAATACAACAAGTAATATGTTGTCACCTTTCACACTAAATCTTGCGTCTTTAAAATATGCTCTAAAGTGTGTTGGCAAATGTTTTTGTACCATTCCCCAATTATCAGCAACTTCCTGCACATCCTTTGGTATCGCCTTATCAAATTTCTTTTTAGGTTGTGACTGCCTCTCCGGTGTGGCACTTTGCGTTGTTGTAGGGCTTACTGCAACAACACCATTTTCTAATTTATTTTCAATTAAAGCCATTCTGTTTAATAAGGAACTTACATCCGTATCCATTGCCGGTTTATTAAGCTTTATAAGAGCTATTTCTATTAAAACTCTTTTCTGTGAAGAATATTTTATCTGATTTGACAAATCCGAAAAAACTCTTATGTATCTCATAAGAACTTCGGTCTCAACCATCTGCGCTTCTTCTTTTAATGCCTGGATTCTGTCTGCGGATGCGTCAATTACATCCTCAACATTATCTGATGTCTGAACTAATAATAAATTTCTCATATACCAGATAAAATCATTTACAAACTGTCCAAGTTCTCTTCCCTGCATTATCATATCATCCAATATATGCAGACTACCAACAACATCTCCATTTATAATGCCTCTGATAAGTTTGCTGAACACTTCTGTGTCTACAGCACCTAACACTTCAAGTACATTATCATAGGTAAGTGTTTGTCCTAAATAAAAAGCAATACACTGATCCAAAAGACTTAACGCATCTCTCATAGAACCATCTGCTGCCTTTGCAACATATCTGATTGCCTTATCTTCAACTGTAACCTGTTCCTTCTCCATCAATTCTGAAAGTCTGTCTGCTATCGTATCTATAGTGATTCTCTTAAAATCATATCGCTGACATCTTGAAAGAATTGTTATAGGAATCTTATGTGGTTCGGTAGTTGCAAGCACAAAAATAACATATGCCGGTGGTTCTTCTAATGTCTTTAATAACGCATTAAACGCTCCTATAGACAGCATATGTACTTCATCAATAATATAAACCTTATATTTTCCATCCGCTGGTGAGTACTGAATTTCTTCTCTAATTTGTCTGATATTATCAACACCATTATTAGAAGCCGCATCGATTTCAACTACATTCATTGAACTTCCTGCTGCAATAGCTTTGCATGATGCACATTCATTACATGGGCTTCCATTTACCGGATGTTCACAATTAACTGCTTTCGCAAATATCTTTGCAATACTTGTCTTACCTGTTCCCCGTGTTCCACAAAAAAGATATGCATGGCCTATTCTATTGGCTTCAATCTGGTTCTGTAAAGTTTTAACAATATGATCTTGTCCCTTTACTTCGTCAAACGTTGCCGGTCTAAACTTTCTATATAAAGCTGTATATGACATTAGCCCGCTCCTTCCTGTGTCTATTTTAAATCTAAAAATATGCTTAGTATTTATAAAAATGTTTTCATTCCTATAAATGGGCATACCTTTGGATTCATTATATAATATTTTGGAACAAAAATAAATCCCAAATATTAGAATATATCCAATATTTGGGACTATTTTTCATTCTATTTTCCATAAACTCTTAAGGCTAAATCCTGATTAATCAATTTGTTGTTAATTTTTGTTTTTAATGATGCATTATTTTTTATAACTCCTATATTAACATTACATGTTTCAGACACGCCTGCTACTGAAATTCTTACTTCATATTTATTCCCCGGAGTCACTTTAACATCATCTAATTCAAACATTTGCCATCCATCAACTATTCCGCTAATCGGAACTACACTACTATAAATACATTTTTTATCCTTTTGAGAATATAAATCCACCATATAATATCCATCCCTTGTATCCCCGTTTATTGTTATATATGTTGAAATTTTAACCAATTTTTTCACCTTAGGTACAAAACATTCCGACACACTCTTTCCATTTATTGATGTAATACCTTTTAATTCTTCATTATTTGGCACTATCATATTATTGTCATAATTCAGTTTTTCAAGAGCCTTTTCGTAATAATCATTTCGCACCCATACATTTGCTTCACTTTTTCCAATCTGAGTATAATTCTGTAATATATAATTTCTCAAAGATGCGGCATAATCTACATATTTATATCCCCATATATCCATATCCTCAGCGTTAACAATTACTCTTGTTTTATTTTTTTCCAAATCATTAATTACATCCTGTTGAAACTCTTCCATAAACCACGGATGAATATGTACTAACCTTGTTGCCGGCATTCTATTATATGCATTGTAATCATTATATTCATTAAAACCAACCAAAAATATCTTTTCATTCTTTTTAGTTAATGCATTTATATATTTTGCCGTATCAGAAGTTTCTACATATTTAATATTGTTATTATATTCGCTCACTTCATTAAGAGCTGATGTAATCGGTACAATCATAAGAAATGTTAGCATTATTATTGTCACTTTTCGAACGTTCCAAACTTCAAATAACAAATACGCTAACATAAATCCCGTCATTGCCAAATACGGTGTTGCATGCATATTTTCATCTGATGACCATATACCAAAACTTCTATTTCCCATTGCTATAATGGTAACAAACATAAGTATTCCATATATTTTCCCTTTTCGACTCATTTCTATGCAAAAAAGAATATTAACTACTACATACGCCAAAATTATTGCACTTGAATAAAGCGATACTGTTAATTGTTGAACTGCCTTCCATATCATATTTCCATATCCAAAAAACGGATCAATAACCGTTTTAAATATTCCTGAGAAATTAACATATTTTCCGTACACTTCCTGATTAAATTTATATGCCTGGTAAAACCATTCTTCTACTGAATTAGTTTTTAATAAATAAACCATCCATATTATAAAAGGAATTGCTATTATCACACTGGTTCTTATAATCTCATTCATTATATTTTTTTTATTTTCACTACTTTTTAATTGTTCAATATAAATTATGATAAATATAAGTGCCATAAAAAATATTGTCCATACCGCAGTCATAGCACAGGCAATTGCTAACCATGTGCTAATTGAAATAAAAATTGTTGAACTTAGTTTTAATTTTTTTGTTTTAAAAAATAAGAACAATTCACACATAATCACCATAAACGCGATAATTTCTATCTGTTCAGCCAACAATGTATGTCCTTTAGAAATACTAAACATAGACAAATACATAAATACAAAAGTTGGAATTATCCACAATGAAAATATATTTTTGTATCTAAAATACATAACTATCCACGACAAAAATATTAATAAATAAAAGCATGTACGTATTTCCTGAATTTCCGTAAAGCCTAACTTTACAATAATTCCAACAATGTAATACATCCCCGGCATATGTTGGGATATATAATCTTTATATATAACCCCACCACGGCTTAATATTTTTCCTCCTAAAAAATTGTCTGATTCATCTAAAAACGGTCTATATGTTCTATACTGCATAAGTATTAATAATGCCAATAGCATTAACCCCATAGCTATTATGTCATTCTTCCCAATATGAAGTTCATTTTTTAGTTTCATAAATTTATTGCTAACCATATTTTTCATTTTTACCACGCTTTATTTTTTAATTATACTTTTACTCATTTGCATTTCTATTTTAGTATCTTTTATATTATGCATTTATACCTAATCGTCATATTAAATACATTGCTTCATTATAGCAAACCACCTTATATATGTGAATCTTTTTTTCGACCAAAAAAAGAACTATAACTTATAAAGTCATAGTTCTTTTTATTTTAATCCGCGCGCTTTGTTTTGTGAAAATCTCATAGACGTTACCTCTACAGTTAACTCAGCTCAGGCACCCTCGCGTCACACGAAAGGTTTTGCTTAGTGCTGCTCCATTCCTGACCTGACACGATTCACAAATTTCCGTTGCACAAGACCCAAGCGTCAACATCACTTATAAAGGGCAGCTCTACAAAATAGACCCGACGCAAAGCATCACCCCTGCTGTAGCGGATTGCAGGTACAGGGCACCGCTATCTCCCCGGCTGCGCGGAAGTTTTAAACTTATTCAATTACAGACATTTAGTATACATTATTTTATTTTACTTTGTCAACGTAAAATAATACTAAATGAAACTACTTTTTATTTCTAAGATTTCTAAAAAACTCCTTAAGTAACATGCTGCACTCTTCTTCAAGAATTCCATTTTCACTTTCTACCTGATGATTGAAAGCATCCACATTAAACAAATTCATAATAGAACCGGCACAACCTGCCTTGGGATTCATACAACCTATGTAAACTTTTTTAATCCTTGCCTGTACAATTGCACCCGCACACATCTGACATGGCTCTGTTGTTACATACATTTCACAGTCATCAAGTCTCCAGTCATCTAACACTTTATTTGCTTTTTTTATGGCATTTAATTCTGCATGGCTTAAAGCATTTTTATCTGTCATTCTTCTGTTATAGCCTCTGCCTATAATTTTATCTTTATAAACAATTACACAGCCTATCGGCACTTCTCCTATTGAAGCAGCTTTTTTTGCCTGTTTAATTGCTTCCTTCATGTATTTTTCATTCATTAGTAATACTCCTAATTTACATATACAAGTTGTGAATTTCTGTTAAATTTGTCCATCTGATAATCAAATATTTCTTTTGAATTATCATTTATCTCATCTTCCATTTTTGCAAAGAACACATACCCATCCTGTTCTGCTCCAAATATATAAATTCCGTCAATATCATTTATATCAAATTCGGCTTCCTGCAATTTTTTTGAGCTAATAACTGCATTAAATTTACATATTTCGTTAAACGGCGTCATTGTACCAACCTTATATCCTGACACAAATCCCTGTCTTCTTTTAAACAGACATATTTCCATATCTTCAGCACCATATTCTACCGGAACTTTAATGGATAAATTCAACTTATAATTATCATCTCTTCCCCTGATTCTGGCAAATCCTACGTTTCTGCCCTTTACGCCTCTTTTGTAAGAATAAATGTAAAAAACTCGTTTTGTATTAATCATGGCCTCACTCCTTCTTTGAAATTATATGAAGCCAAAACTATTTTTATGAGTAATTATTTAAAATATTGTGAAATTGTATTCCATATATCATCAGACTCTAATCCTAATTTCCAATATCCTGCTCCGGCAATTTCATATTTATTCATTAAATCAAGTCTTGCCTTTATTGAAGTTTCATCTTCTAGCCAAATCATATATGTGCTGCTTCCTTTTTCATAAACAACATAATTTTGTCCTGTTTCTTCATTATAAATAGGTGTAGCCCCTGCTTCTGTATACGCTTCTTTTGCCGCATCCATTGAAACAGCCTTTGTTGACAAAACATAATTACCATTTGCAGCATCTTCGATTAATTTTCCATTTCCATCTGATTCGTCCTCAGGAGTTTCCGTCCATATTCTTGTATAAAATGGCATTCCATTAATTACTCTTGAAGCATCTCCCACTTCATCAATTGTATTTTTTAAACCTTCTTCCGTAAATGTCAATGATGATACTGATCCTGCCTCATTACTTGAAGTTGTATGTTCGTCATAATTCATTACAACAACATAATCTGCTAATCTTCCCTGCTGATTTCTGTCATAAAATTCTGTCCATGCAGACGGCTGATAATTGTCTATTGATAAAACTATACCTTTCTTTCTGCATTCAATTGACAATTCTCTCAAGAATTGTAAATATCCGGCTCCCTCAGAAACATTTATATATTCAAAATCTACATTAATTCCATCTAAATCATATAATGATGCATATTTCATTATATTAGAAACCATCTTTTGTCTTGCTTTTGTATTATTTACAACTGTTTTTATATAATAATCTCCATTGCCATCTGTTTCAAAATCACTTACAAGTCCCCATACATCAAGTCCAGCACTATGTGCCTTCTTTACATAATCCGCTGAGCCTATTGATGACACTTCTCCCTTTGAATCACTTACGCTAAACCATGTTGGTGAAATAACATTAAGACCTTTAGCGTTTTTTATCATGTCACTTAACCCTGAATTACTTGATGAATACATAACCTGATGCCATGCAAGGCTTATCTTTTTATCTAAAACATTATGCGTATATGTATCATAATCATTTTTATATGAAACTTTTGTTGTTTTTCCTACTTTAACTCTCTTATTTAAAATATAACCTATAACTCCATCGTCTGTAGCAACTTTATCCCATTCATCACCTTTATCTAAAATTGTGAGTTTTGTATCAGCCTTTACGTCACTAACAATATCAGCCATATAATCTGCATCTGTTCTAATCTGAGTATTTTTCTTTACAGTGCCATTTTTATCTTCACGGCTTTTTGTATTAACTACAACAACTGCAGGCTTATCCCCATTTGCTTTTGCATATTTATAATCAAAATCAATGTATTTGCTTATATATTTTAAATTTACATAACATATCTCACCATCCATAACTGATGATGTAAAATCAAGATTTTCTTTTGTATTGCCTGTAACTTCATTGCTGCCTACAGGGCTTGTATATATTGTAGTTGCATTAGTATACATAACTGTATTTTCCGTACTGTCATAGTAAAATCTGTCATCAATATATTTTTTCACGCCACTTATATCCATATAAGTATCGCCATCTTTTTCAAATGCATATTTATTTACATATTCATTATCACAGGCAACTGCTGCCATTTCATTTCCATCTGCAGATGTCGCTGTAACCTCATTTCCATCATCATCTGTATAATGAAGCATCATATAATCATTCAAAGTAACATATTCTTTACTTGTTTCCGGTCCAAAACATCCTGTCATTGTTATTGCCATGGCTGAGATTGTAGCCATTGTCATTATATACTTTATGCTCTTTCTCACTTGTTCTTCCTCCTCTGTGAATATCTTCCTAAATTGAACACTACTATAGGCTTACCAATTTATTATGCATATTTTTGATATTCACATCATTTTATTAGCATTTTTTTTGCAAATATTTAACTACTACATCATAACATATATATAACATAATTTCATCTTTATATATCTTAAGATTTAATAACTTTTGTTTAATTTCAGACTATATTTTGGTATAATTAAATCAATTAGTATGAGCGGAAAATACATATTTATTTGTATGAAAAATTTCAAATTTATCCAGCTGTTCAAAGCTGTGAGAGGAGGGATTTATATGGCAAAAACTTTTAAATCTGGTGTAACTTTATTAATCCTTACATTTTTTTGTTCTACATTTATTTTTGGAAATAGTGCAATTTTAAAAAATGTAAATGCGGCAGCAAAAATCAATCAAAGTAGCTCTTCCACTCAGATAGCTTCCGTCAAATATAAAATAAAGGATGGAACTATTACCATTTATGGAAAAGGTAAAATGCCTAACTCAATGACATTTAAAAAGAACAGACAAATACATACCGTTATTATAAGAAATGGCGTTACATCTGTTTCTAAATACGCATTTTATAATTGCAAAAATCTGCAAAAAATTAAGCTTCCAAACACTTTGAAAGTCATAGATTGTTACGCTTTTTACGGAACAAAAATAAAAAAAATTATAGTACCAAACACTGTTAGCACTATTGGGCAATGTGCATTTTCTTCTTGTGATTCATTGTCTAAATTATCAGTTCCCGGAAATTATAATGTTAAGACACTCCCGGGGGATGATGCATACGATTCCATAAGCGGAGATACTGTAATTGAAACAGTTAAGTTTTCATCGTCTCTTAAGTTAGATGTAGTTTCAACAGTAAAAACAGACAATCTTGTTGTTTACAAAAAAGACCCTGCATATAAATCTATAAATGGTATAATTTATTCTAAAAATGGTTTGAACATAGTTCGTGTTCCTTCTGAAAGAACTGAACTTATTATTGAAGATGGTTGTCAGGAATTTAACCTTCAGTCTATTCTTTATGCCCAGACAGATTCGTCTTCCGATGCTTACGCATGCTGTACTAATCTTACAAAACTAGTGATTCCCGGAAGCGTTACAACCATAGAAAAAGATAAATATTTTGCTAAGGCCTCTATTTCTCAGACCTCTGTAACTGACATTGCAATTGGATCAGACACACTTGATTCCTTAAGCATTTCTACTCTTTACAGTTCATTAGCCCGCATAGATATTTATCATCTTTCACTGGCTCTTGGCAATAAACTGAGATTTGAAAATGGTATGTTTATTACAAACGACAATGTTGTTATCGGTTATAACGGTAGACTTTCGACTGTTGAAATTCCCGAGGGAGTAACAGAAATTGCTCCTAACGCATTTAACTCATATGTAACAGACTCAATATACTCTTTTAAAAAAGTTATACTTCCATCTACTCTTTTAAAAATTGGAGATGATGCCTTTAATGGTTGCATATATCTTTCGGAAATTAATTTTCCTGACAAATTATATTATATAGGAAATCGTGCTTTTAGATTATGTAATTTTAAAAGCATAACACTTCCTGAAACTGTTCTTACATGGGGTGACTATGTATTTGCTGATAACGCTATTGAAACTATAAACTTTCCTTTAAACCTTAAGACAATTCCAAATCATATGTTTAGTCGCAATAGTATTTCTGATTTAACTTTAGGCGATAATATTGAAATAATTGGTGAAGGTGCATTTGAAAATAATCCACTCACAAATGTGTCTTTTGGACATGGTATTAAAACTATTGGCAACTCATCTTTTGCTTATACTTTATTAAAGAATATAACCCTTCCATATTCCGTGACAAATATTGAAAGTTTTGCATTTAGCAATTGTTCTGATTTTAAAAATATTACAATTAACGGTAACAAACTTTCTATTTCGGATACAGCTTTTGATGGTTGTAATAATTTGAGAATATGTTATTCTGCCGGAATTAAATCTGCAAAAACAAATGCCTATATTTCTTTATTAAGTCAGTTTAAAAACAAGAAAAAATTTTCAGGCACAATCCATTGGAATCAGGTTACCGGAGCATCAGGATATCAGATAAGATATGCTACAAATAAAAACTTCAAAAAATACAAGGCTATGGATGTTGGCAGAAAAAACACTTCAGCAAAAGTTGTATTAAACGGAAGAATTAATACGGATTCAAACAATCCGTCAAAACAATATTTATATGTAAAAATCAGACCTTTTAAAATTGTTAAAGGTAAACGTATTTATGGAAAATGGTGTATGTGTTCTCTATAAAATAAATTAGCAAAAAACTAAGAGCCCGTTATTATAATAATTGTTCAAATACATTATCTGACAAATATTATTATATATAACCGGCTCTTTTATTTGTTTAAGGGAAATTCCGTATACTCCGTATTATAAAAGGTCAAACTATTAATACTTTAAATAATAATTGTGATATATATTAACATTTCATAAAACTTATTAATAGTAAGTCGTTGCATATCGGCATTCCAATAGTTGCAAAGAAGTGTTCTTACCCATATTATAACATATACTCCTTCTCTCATTTATTATACACATATTGTATAAAATACGCAACATTAATTTAGAACGATTTGTTAAAAAATACACTCCGCAGGCGTCAAAGTTGGGGCTTTTGACCCTAACATCTTATTTATCATATATATCATATATTTTTCATTTTTTTGACATATTGTGTTCTTTTTTGACGTATAATATAAATATAAATAAGAATATTTTGTCAAATATCCTTATTTTATATTGAAACTTTTCCATATTTGCAATATATTACATATTAAAATATGGATGAAAACTTTACATATTTTTTTATAGTGGATATAATAAACTATACGAATCTAAACTGTTAGCGAGGTGATTTTATGAAAATTGAAAAAATCAATGATAAGCAGATTCGTTGCACAATAAGCCGTGCTGATTTAGAAGACCGACATATTAAATTCAGTGAATTGGCTTTTGGGGCAGGGAAAACAAAGGAACTTTTTCAAGATATGATGCGTCAGGCCAATGAGGATTTTGGATTTGAAGTAAACGACAAACCTCTTATGGTTGAAGCAATTCCGGTTTCTCCTGAAAATATCGTTTTATTGATTACAAAAGTTGAAGATGGAGATGACCGCGGAAGCAGTTTAGCTAAATTATTTTCTTCTAATAAAGAGGAAGATGCTTTTGATCCATTTGACGATATTAATCCGGAAGAATTAGACAACATTGTTTCATCTGTAAAGGACGAAGTATCGGATAATTCCGGTGATTCTGACTTGCTTTACAATATTTCAATATATGATAATTTAAGCGATGTGATTACTGTAACAAAGTTAATCATGCCTTATTTTAAAGGAGATAGTTCTGTATATAAATCTCCATATAACAATAAATATTATTTATCTATATGCTTAGAATCAACTGAGCCTTCAGTATTAAATAAAATTTTAGGATTTATCACAGAACACGGTCAAATTGAAAGTGCAACGTATGCAAAAGATTTATTTTATCTTGAACATTTTGAAGAAATACTTGATGACAAAGCTGTAGAGAAATTATCAGCTTTATAGAATAAGACTCCTACATTTGTTCTCATAACTGTGGAGTTCTATGATATCAAATAAAGCGCATTTGGCGCCGTCGGTTCAAATATTCGGTGCATAGACCGGCTGAAACTTTAGGTTTCAAAGCCGATCTGTGTGCTGAATATTTAGAACTGCTACGAGCGACAAGCAGCGCGAGCGTTCTTTATTGATATCATAGAACTTCACAAGAATAAGATACAAATGTGGGAGTTTTTTTGGTTCTTTGTCAAGCATGGAGAAATCCAAAGTTTAGAACCTTTTTTACCTTGTTGCTTCATACATTAATATTGATGTTGCAATTGCCGCATTTAGTGATTCTACTTTTCCTGCCATAGGGATTTTAATTAGTTTGTCTGCTTTATTTGCTACTTCATCACTTAATCCATTTGCTTCGTTTCCAATTAATAAAGCGCAATCCTTTGTAAGTGTTCCTGAATTATATAATTCACCCTTTAAATGTGCTGCAAAACATGTTATACCATCTTCTCTTAATATATCTACTGCTTTAGGCAAATCAGCTACTATTACAAATGGCACTCTATAAATTGACCCCATCGTAGAACGTATAACTTTTGGATTATAAATATCTGCAGTTGAACTACTCATAATTATTCCTGTAATTCCGGCAGCTTCGCCTGTTCTTACTATTGTTCCGAGATTCCCGGGATCCTGAATTCTATCAAGTACAACAATACAGCTTTTTTCTTTATTTCTTGATTTTATTATATCTTCAATAGAATATGTTTTTTGTCTTACAACAGCTAATATTCCCTGTGGCGTTACTGTATCTGATATTTTTTTGAATACACTATCGCTAACAAGTTGAACATCTTCTTTTAAATTATTTTTCCTAAAATAATCTGATATTTCTTCTTTTCTTTTTTCATAAAAGTTTTCAGAAGCATAAGCCTTAATAAAATCTTCTTTTGGTATTTCCTGAAACATTTTAATTCCTTCTACAATAAATGTTCCTGAAGTTTTTCTGGCTTTGCTCTTATCCTTTAAATGAATTAAATTCTTTATCTGTTCATTTGTATTTGATGTGATTATCATTTTTTAGCCCTCTTTAAATACTTTTAACAATTTCTCATTATCACCAATTACAATTATTGATTCCTGATCTCCAAAAGGTTTATCCGCATCTATATTATTTTTATAAACACCATTTACCTTCTCTGCTATTACATTGAATCCAAATTTCTTTCTCGGATTTAATTCTATTAAGCTTTTACCAATCCATTCTTTTGGAATCTTAGTTTCAATTATGCTAAATTCATCTGACAAATCAGCAATATCCTGAAAATGCCCTCCACTTGCCATTCCATTTGCAAGCCTTTTTCCAGTTTCACTTTCCGGTAAAATAACATGATCTGCACCAATTTTCGTCAATACATCTGCCTGCAATTTGTCCATCGCCGAAGCAATAATGTATGGAACCCCTAAAGATTTGCATATTGTAGTAACAATTATGCTTGCCTCAAAATTATTTCCAAGGGCAACTACTACCGCATCTACATTATTGATTCCTAGATTTTCTACAACATTTTCCTCTGTAACATCGGCTCTTATGGCATATGTCACATCATCTGAGATTCCATCTACTCTTTCCTGACGTCTATCAATTGCAAAAACTTTTCCACCTTTTCTTGAATAAGTTACTGCAAATGTTTTTCCTAATTTTCCAATACCAAAAACTGCTACATCCTTCATTTTATGCTCCTTCTAATTCATTTGCTTAAAATTTTATCCAATCATTACTCTCTTTTCAGGATAATTCTTTATCTTTCTGTCTTTTCTTGCTCTGCCTGTCATAGCCATGGCAATAGTTATAGGTCCTACTCTTCCAAAGAACATAAGCACTATTATAATAAGTTTTCCTATAGCTGTAAGACTTGCTGTAAAATCCATACTAAGTCCAACTGTTCCAAGAGCCGAAACAGCCTCGAATGTAATCACTTTCAAAGGTGCACCTTCCGTAAAACTTAACGCCATAATTGCTACTGCAAGTATGCTAAGTACTATTGTTCCGATTGCTACTGCGCTTCTGACATTCTGTTTATTTATCCTTCTTCTGCAAACCTCTATATCATCCTTGCCTTTTATAGTTGCCCAGGTTAGTAGAAAAACAAGTGCCAATGTCGTTGTTTTTATTCCACCTGCTGTTCCAAGAGGAGAACCACCAACAATCATCATACCGCACATTATCATAAATGTTCCATCTCTAAATCCTGCCTGTGGCACAGTAATAAATCCTGCTGTTCTAAGCGTTACCGCTTCAAATAAAGCTGCTAAGCATTTATTTCCAAATGTCATATTTCCAAGCGTATCCGGATTATTATATTCAAATAAAAGAATAAATAAAAATCCTCCTCCAACTAAAATGGCTGTCGTAATCAATACAAGCTTTGTATGCAATTTCATTCTTTCTATAAATTTATTTGGTCTCAATTTTTTGTTACGGATTTCACTTATTATGCCACCGATATCAAGCCATACAATAAATCCAATACCACCACATATGATTAACATCACAGTTGTAAAATTGACAAGCACATTTCCATGATACTTAACAAAACTGTCATTTCCAATTATATCTATTCCCGCATTACAAAACGCAGATACCGAATGAAATACGCTGTAACAGATTCCTTTTACTATTCCATATTCAGGAATAAACTGTATGGAATAAAGTATCGCTCCTATTCCTTCTATTTTTACAGTGATTCCAAATATTTTTCTCAATATTTTTAAGACACCCTGTGCCGAATCAAGATTATACGATTCCTGTATCATTTTTCTTTCTTTCAAAGAAATTTTCTTTCCTATTATAATTAGAAATCCAATTGTAAAACTAATAATCCCAAGCCCGCCAAGCTGTATTAATATAAGTATTATTACTTTTCCAAATATGCTCCAGTATGCATATGTAGGCACAACTACAAGCCCTGTTACACATAGGGATGTTGTTGCCGTAAACAATGCCGTAATAAAATCTGTTCCATTTCCACTTGCAGAGGAAACGGGCAACATTAACAATATAGTTCCTACTAAAAGAGCAACTAAAAAGCCGTTAAGAATTATTAAATTTGTATTGAATGTAGCTTTTATAGCTTTATCAACTTTCATTTTTACTCCCAAATATATGACTGATAATTTTATTATTTATCAGTTATTCTAATCTCTTTGTCACAAATGCTACCTTACAATTTTGTTGCAACTATTACTACAATTTCTTTGTTGCAAATGTTACTAAAATATCTTTGTTGCAAATGTTACTAAAATATCTTTGTTGTAAATGCTACTCTAATATCTTTGTCACAAATGCTACTCTAATACTTTTGTCACAAATTTTTCTCCATACATAGCCTTTAATTTTTCAACTAATGTATCATTTGAATCTACTCTATACATAGCAGGCAACATTTTACTCTGTTTTTCCTTCACAAGATATATTATAACCTTATCTTTTCCCTTATTTTCAGAAAGTAATTCAAACAGCTCTGCTTCCTTATTTGTATAATCATCTTTATCTGCAAATGCAATCCAAAGACTTGTACCATATTCATCAAATGCTTTTATATCATTTGCAATAACTTTACCTGCTGCATTTTCTTCTAAACTTGCCTGTCCGTTAACAAATATCTGATTATCCTCAGCAATCAGTGTTTTATATTTTTCATATTGTCTTGGAAATACAATTACTTCAACAGAACCTAACAAATCTTCTAATGTTAAGAATACCATAGGCTGCCCCTGTCTTGTATATTTTTTTGTAATTCCGGTAATTATTCCACCTATTGTTACTCTTGCCTTGTCTTCGACTTTTGTATTTTCCTCATCTTCTCCTACTTCAGCAAAATCAGTGGAAATATTTGTAATATGCTTACGCCATCTTGCTTCTTCTTTCTGTAAAGGATGTCCACTAACATAGATTCCTAAAACTTCTTTTTCAAATTCAAGCATCTGGTCACTTGAATACTCACCAACATCAGGCATTTTAATTTCAAAATCTGCTTTATCTTCTTCGCTTACAAAATCAAATAAACTCATTTGACCTGCCATGGTGTTTTTTCTTTCCTGTGCCTCTGAATCCATGATTTGAACATAAACCATCATCATTTGTTTTCTTGTCGCTCCAAGTGAATCCAAAGCCCCTGCCTTAATAAAGTTTTCAACAGCTCTCTTATTAACTCCAAGCGGACTTGTTCTTGAGATAAAATCTTCTAATGATTTATATTTTCCTGCTGCATTTCTTTCCATTACAATCGCATCAATAATATTTTTTCCTACACTTTTAATTGCAGTCAAACCATATCGTATGCAATTTTCAGATACAGAAAATCCGCTTTCTCCTTCATTTATATCCGGAGGAAGTATTTTTATTCCCATTGAACGGCATGAATAAATATATTCAGATACTTTTTCTGCATTATCCATGACAGATGTAAGCATAGCTGCCATAAATTCTGCCGGATAATAGTATTTCAAATATGCTGTCTGATAGGCAACAACTGCATATGCCGCCGCATGAGACTTGTTGAAAGCATATTTGGCGAAATCAATCATATCATCATAAATTTTATTTGCAGTCTTTTCATCTATTCCATTTGCTATGCAGCCCGGTACATTTTCTTCTTTATTTCCATAAACAAAGTTCTGTCTTTCCTGCTGCATAACGTAATCTTTTTTCTTTGACATGGCTCTTCTAACCAAGTCGCTTCGTCCTAATGTATATCCTGCCAAATCCCTAACTATCTGCATAACCTGTTCCTGATATACAATACAGCCGTAAGTTGGCTCTAATATATGCTCAAGTTGCGGGCAGTCGTAAGTAATTGCTTCCGGATTATTTTTTCCCTCAAGATATTTAGGGATGAAATCCATAGGACCCGGACGATATAGTGATATTCCGGCTATTATATCTTCAAGATTCTGAGGTTTTAATTCCTTCATGAACCCTTTCATACCGCCACTTTCCAACTGGAAAATTCCTTCTGTATTTCCTGTTCCTATAGAAGCCAATACTTTTTTATCATCATAATCTATGCTATGCATATCCAATTTTATATTATGGTCTTTTTCAACAAATCTAACCGCATTCTGAATTACAGTTAAGTTTCTCAATCCTAAAAAGTCCATTTTTAAAAGTCCCAATTCTTCTAATGTTGTCATTATATACTGGGTTGTAATTGAACCGTCACTTGCTCTTGAAAGCGGAACATACTCTTCAACAGGTTTTGCACAAATTACTACACCTGCCGCATGCATTGAAGCATGACGTGGAAGCCCTTCAAGTCTTCGTGACATATCAACAAGATATTTAATCTGTTCATCACTCTCATATAAATCCTTAAACTCTTTACTTTCCTTCAAAGCTCCATCAAGAGTAATGTTCAATTCCTTAGGAATTGTCTTTGCAATTGCATCCACCTGTGCATATGGCATATCAAGTACCCTACCTACATCCCTAAGCACACCTCTGGCTTTTAAAGTTCCAAATGTAACAATCTGAGCGACATGGTCTTTGCCATATTTTCTTCCTACATAATCAATAACTTCCTGCCTTCTTTCGATACAAAAATCAATATCAATATCGGGCATGGACACACGCTCAGGATTTAAAAATCTTTCAAAAAGTAAGTTATATCTAATAGGGTCAATATCCGTAATTTCAAGGCAATACGAAACTATACTTCCTGCTGCCGAACCTCGTCCCGGACCTACTGCAATTCCATTTGTCTTTGCATAATTTATAAAATCCCATACGATAAGGAAGTATTCCACGTATCCCATGGTCTCAATTGTGCTAAGTTCGTAATCTAAGCGTTCTTTCAATTGTCCTAAAGACATCGGGCAATCATAATCAAGCTTTGTATCGACATATCTCTTCTGCAATCCATTATTGCACAATTCTCTCAAATATGTTGCCGGAGTGTAACCTTCAGGCACTTCATAATTAGGAAGTTTTGTAACACCAAATTCAAATGTAACATTACATCTGTCTGCAATCTTCTGCGTATTTTCTAATGCTTCAGGCGCAAATTTAAATAACTCAGCCATCTCTTCAGGACTTTTTAAATAGTATTGTCCCCCTTCGTATCTCATACGGTTTTCATCTGACTGTTTTTTCCCTGTCTGAATACACAACAAAATATCATGCGCTTCTACATCGGTATCATAAGTATAATGCACGTCATTTGTGCACACTAACTCAATACCTGTCTCCTGACTCATACGCATAAGCTGCTGATTAACCATACGCTGTTCAGGAATTCCATGGTCCTGCATTTCAAGAAAATAATTGCCTTTTCCAAAAATATCCTGATATTTAAGCGCTGCTTTTTTTCCTTCTTCGTACATTCCTCTTGCCAGATATCTCTGCACCTCACCTGCAAGACATGCACTTAGGCATATTATACCTTCGTGAAATTCCTGTAACACCTCGTAATCTACTCGTGGTTTATAATAAAATCCGTCAACAAATCCTTTTGATACGATTTTTGACAAATTGCTATATCCTTTATTATTTTCGGCAAGCAAAACCAAATGATAGTAACGGTCTTCGCTCTCCCCTGCTTCTTTAGTAAATCTTGAACCCGGTGCAACATAAACCTCACATCCGATAATCGGCTTAATTCCATTGGCATTTGCAGCCCGATAAAAGTCTATCGCCCCATACATAACACCATGGTCAGTAATCGCAAGGCTATTCATTCCAAGTTCCTTTGCCCTTGCCGTAATTTCTTTAATTTTACTCGAGCCGTCTAACAAACTAAACTCTGTATGCACATGTAAATGAGCAAAATTCATATGTTAATCTCCTATAAAAAATGTGGTATTGCCTAGCCATTTAATTGTTGGCTGGTCATCGGAAATATCTTTAGAAAATGAACTTCATTCATTTTATTTCCTTATCTCTTTGTAATAATAATCAAAATATCTAAGCAATGAATTTGTCATTAAAAATACTGACACTGTCATCATTGCCAATGCAACATTTTTCGGTATATCTATCCATATAACTAAAACTAATACCATAAAGTCAAGAAATGCTGTGCTTACTTTTCCAAACATTTTCGCACCCTCAACTTTTCCGCTTTTTTTAATATATATAAGTCCTAAAATTCCCTGTCCCAATTGCTGGACTATAAATATAACCAAAACAATCGCCATAAATCTGTATCTGAAAATCAAACTTATAACAACAATTCCCTGCGTAAGTTTGTCTGCTATAGGATCAAGTATCTTTCCCCAGTCAGTTATCATGTCAAATTTTCTTGCAACTTTTCCGTCAAAGAAATCCGTAAGCGCTGACAGCAATAAAATTCCCGCCGCAATTGCATAATCTTTCATTCCATCTGCGTGAATATATACCATTAAATATACCGGTATTAAAATCAGTCTAAAATATCCCATTAAATTTGGGATTGAAAAATATTCTCTCTTCCAGTCCTTTTTCATAATATCTATCTCCATTTCATTATTCAGGTTTTATCCATAAGTATTTAACAAATGCACATAGTATATGTTATTATAACACAAAAAAGAGCCTGAGGTATATCTCAAGCTATTTTTACTATAATTAATTTTAAAAAAAGACGTCATCCTTACAATTTTCATTGTAAGAACAACGTCTTTTATTTCTATTTCCGTTTACAGTTTATTAATTTCTTACCACTTAAGATCAATGATTAATCCTGTTGGATTTGTGTAATGTAATAATGTGCTGTGGTCATTTACATCATCATAGCAGAAGCCATATGCAAGTCTGTCAAATGAATGATTGTGGAAGAATCCTGAATAGAAGTTTGAATTGCTATTCTTATAGTAAGCACTTTCATTATCATAATTTTCAGGTTCTGTTGCAACACCTCTGTTAAATGCTGCGCAAAGCTGTGCTTCGATAACTAATTCTGTTGAGTTACCTCTTGCCATGTTGCCTTTTCCTTCTAATACATCCTGAGTTGTTGGCTTGTAAATTGTGTATGTTCCACCAACACCGTCTTTTGTAAATACCATTGTATCTCCATGTACACGTCCTCTGAATGTTCCGGCATCACATGAGAATACTAAATCCTGTGTAGAATATTTTGACCAGAATTTATTGATATAGTTATCAAAATAATTTGAATACTGCTTTCCTTCGTTAAATGTAAGTTTACATGGTGCCATGATTCTCTTATCTGTAAGTAATGTCTGGAATGCTGCAGGTACTTCATTTTTAAATGCTGCAAACATTTCTGCTCTTGTTCCTAAATCACCTACTGTCTTATCGTAAACATCTGCATCACCAGGGAAGTTGTTCCATCCGCCTTCACCAATTAATCTTGTAGCCATTGGGAAGCTGTAGAAATCTACTCTTGATGTGTTGCCCCAGTATTCTTTGTTTGTAATTGTAAATTCAATAAATTCAAATAATACATCTGCATTAGGGTCTGATGCATTGTTAAGGTCAGGTCCTGCAAATCCCATATTTCCATCTGCACCCTGGTTAATTGTAACATAAACAGGTGAACCATAGCTTAAGTACATTCTTCCTGATTCAATGTCAGGCATATAAACATAATCTTTCTGAGCTAATGTGTTGCAGATATTTGCACACATTCTGTCTCCCTTTTTAACTGTATTCATTGATAAGCTTACAGGGATTAAATTTCCATTTGTATCAACATAACATAATTCATGTGTTTTTGGATTCTTTCCAAGTATGCACCAATAAACCTGATCATCTGAATACTGACCTTTTGTCTTATTGTTCATCTGGAAATACATTCTGTCTTCGTTTGCTTTTAAGTCTGCTCTTGTTTCAGGAATTGCTTCACTGTATGTTGGTTTTTCAGCCGGAGCTGTTGTAGCAATTTCAGTTAAACCGTTAACTGTTACTGTTACGCTTACTTTTGCTGATTCTTTTCCATCTTTATATGTAGCAACTGAAACTGTGTGTGTTCCTGCTACGATATTTTTAAACTTGTATGAGCCACATCCTACTTTCTTTGCAACTCTTGTATCATCTACATATACATTGTATGAGTTAATTGTTCCATATCCCCATACTACTGTAATCTGATTATTTACAGGTGATGAAGCAACCAAACCAAATGGTGCAGGAAGACTTGAGTCAACCCCAATTGCTTCTGTTGTCTGTGGTGCCTTTGTTGTTGTTTCAGGTGCCTTTGTTGTCTGTGGTACCTTTGTTGTCTGTGGTACCTTTGTTGTTTCTGGTGCTTTTGTTGTTGGGGCAACTGCTGACTGTGCAACATTTACTGTCATTGTAGTCTGTGCTGATTCATTTCCGTTCTTTGTTGTAGTAATTGCTACTGTATGACTTCCTGCTGCATATCCTTCATATACATAATATCCGCAACCTACAGCTGATGCTACTCTCTTACCATCAATGTAAACATTGTATGAGTCAATATTTCCTCTTCCCCATACTACACTGATTTTTCCTGCTTCAGGATTTCCTACTACTAATCCAAATGGTGCTTCAATATTTGATGTAGGTGCCTTTGTTGTCTGTGGCGCCTTTGTTGTAGTTTCAGGTGCCTTTGTTGTCTGTGGCGCTTTTGTTGTTGTTTCAGGTGCCTTTGTTGTTGGGGCAACAGAACCTGTAACATTTACGCTAGCTGTTGCAGCTGCTGATTCTTTATTACCACTTACTGTAGTAACTTTTACTGTATGAGTTCCTGCTGCATATCCTTTATAAACATAATATCCACATCCCAACTTGCTTCCTACTAATGCATTGTCAATGTAAACATTATATGAGTCAACGTTTCCTCTTCCCCATACTACACTGATTTCTCCATTTGCAGGACTTGCAACTACTAAACCAAATGGTGCTTCAATACTTGTATCTGTTACAGGAGCTGATCCTGTTGTGTATGTCATCATTGATGAATCATACTGAAGTCCACCTTTGTTATATGTAAATGAGCAATCGATTTTATCACCTTTTTTAACATTGTTGATATCGTATTCGAAATATGAACCCTTAGCGTTCATTCCAATGTTAACCTGCTCTCCATCGTTAACTTTGTAATGAATAATTACATAAGCTGCCGGATTTGTTGGTGTAAATGTGATTCTGCAAAGACTGTCTGATACGTCCGTTGCTGTTACAGAATAGTCTTCTGCGCTTCCAATAGTTGATGCTGCTGCTTTTGCATTTGTACCCTTTGAAAATGAAATTGAAGATACAAGCATAGCAACTGCTAAGACTGCAACCATGATTCTCTTGAATCCTGGTGCAAAACGGTTCAATGTTCTCATAAAACCCTCCTAAAAATATTTTTACTTTTTTGTGATATCGCTTTCCAATCGCGATAAGTACTTTTTCTTATATACTATTTTTACCTTTTTATTTTACTAAAAAAAAGGGTTCAAATTTTATTATGGTAACATTATTTTTTAATTTCTTTTCTATTTTTGGCATTTATTGTATTTTGTTGTTTTCAATTTTGTTTTTTATTGAATTTTTCGCGTAATTTTTTATTGGATTTTACTAAATAATTTCTCTAAACAAAAATATTTTTATTCACTTTCGCCTATAATTTGTGTCACTTATTATTTTTACGTACAATATACATTGGTCATATTTAGATTTTACTTTGACTGTTTATAATTTCTTCTATATGTAAATACTATCAATAAAATATTTAAACTAATGTTCTCCTATTAATTACATAAATTTTGCTAATTAATTTGCAATTTCTTTTTAATTAAATCAGATTTTTTGGAGGTTTATATGTACGCAATTATAGATATTGGTTCAAATACAATACGAATGGTTTTATATAAAGTAATAGACAATGAGATTCAACAAATGCTTAATTCTAAAATTCCTGCCGGGCTTGCCGGTTATATTGACAATAACAATATGCTTTCGAAAAAAGGTATTTTAAAAGCCATTGAAGCTTTAAGCAAATTTGAAACCATTTTGGAAAGTGTGGATGTAAAAGAAGTTCACGCATTTGCAACCGCTTCATTACGAAATATCAGTAACTCAGAAGAAGTTTTAGCTGAAATAAAAAAACATTGTAGTTTTGATATTGAAATCATTTCCGGCAAAGAAGAAGCTTTGTACGACTACTATGGTACAATGAAAAGCATTTCATCCGGAAACGGCTTATTAGTTGATGTAGGTGGAGGAAGTACTGAACTTGTTTATTTTGAAAATGACACATTATTGTCTACATGTTCAATACCTGTTGGTTCATTAAATATGTACACAAATTACGTTGAAGATATTATTCCTACTAAATCAGAAATCAAAAATATCAATAATCATGTAAGTGAAATACTTAATACACTACCTCTTTCGTCTGAAACCATTAACTCGACTATTTTATTCGGAGTAGGTGGTTCTGCACGTGCCTGTTGTAAATTAAGCGATGAACTTTTTAATGAGAATTCAGGATATACAGGCTTTGAATGCAAACGTTTAAATAAAATTTTGAAATTGGCAAAGAAAGACAAGTCTAAATTGGTATCCGCAATCATTAAGGCAACTCCCGGACGTATCCACACTATAATTCCCGGAATTGCAATAATCAATTCAGTTGCAAAACATTATGGATGCACTAATTTTACCGTTAGCCCATATGGTGTACGCGAAGGCTATCTTTTAAATATATTGGAAGGCAAGACTTTTTAAACCACTACATTTTACTTGTAGACAGAATATTCATTTTGTACTGATGGTGTCAAATGCACTTTTACCTATTAATATCCGGTCCACAAGATAAAAATATATTCATTTAAAAACTATAGATAACAATCACATAAGGAGATTTGAATGAAAGAGAATTTACAAAATTATACACAAAATAGAGAATTGTCGTGGCTTAGATTTAACCAGCGTGTTTTATCCGAGGCTACAGACGAAACAGTACCTTTATTAGAACGTCTTAAATTTATATCAATCTTCACAAGTAATCTTGATGAATTTTTTATGATTCGTGTTGGTACACTTCATGATTTGAGCCAGATTAAAAGTAATCATAAAGATAATAAAACAGGAATGAATCCATCTGAACAGCTTGAAGCAATTTTTCGTGCTGTAAAACCTTTAATTAATTTCAGAGATGAGATTTATGAAAATGTTACTGAGCAACTAAAAACATATGGTGTTCACGGTCTGAGAATGAATGAAATTGAGAAAAAAGAATTAAAATATCTTAAGAACTATTTTTTGACACAAATTAATCCTATTCTTTCGCCTCAAATAATCGACCCTCATCATCCATTTCCGTTTTTAGTAAACAAAAACATATATGTCGGTGCTACATTAGCTAATGATAATGAGAAGAAAGATGCTGAGTTATTTGGTATAATTCCTATTCCGACTGCTCTTCCTGAAGTAATTTTTCTTCCCGGTGCAGATATTAGATATGTGTTTACAAGTGATGTGGTTTCCTATTTTGCTGATACAATATTTAATTCATATAAAATTCTTGAAAGTACAGTGTTTTCAGTAACACGAAATGCGGATATTTCTTCCGGAGATGAGGCATTTGATGTAGATGAAGATTTCCGTGATGCAATGCAACAATTGTTAAATTCAAGAAAAAGACTTGCTCCGGTAAGGCTTGAATTAAAGAATAAAATCAGTGGTAATTTTCTTCGCTTTTTATGTGAAAAATTGGAATTGACCAAAGTTCAGGTCTTCATTACTTCTTCACCTTTAACAATGTCCTACGCATTTGGTTTAGAAGACAAAATATCAGGTAGTGTGAAAAGTGAATTAGTATATCCACCATTTGAGCCACAGCCAAGTAGTGATATTAGATTAAATGAAAGCATAATCAAACAGCTTCAGAAAAAAGACTTGCTTTTATCATACCCATACGAAAGCATGGACCCATTTTTAAAATTACTTAAAGAGGCATCTTATGATAACTCTGTTATTTCAATAAAGATATCAATATATCGTCTTGCAAAAAATGCTAAAATTGTAGACTATTTATGTGCAGCTGCAGAAAATGATAAAGATGTAACTGTACTTATAGAATTACGAGCCAGATTTGATGAGCAAAATAACATTGACTGGTCACAACGTTTAGAACAGGCAGGCTGCCGTATAATTTATGGATTTGAAGGTTATAAGGTTCATTCAAAGGTTTGCCTTATTACAAGAAGAGAGCGTGGGAAAATTTCCTATATTACCCAGATAGGCACCGGAAATTACAACGAAAAGACATCAAAACAATATACTGATTTTTCACTTATGACCTCTGACATGGAAATAGGAACTGACGCAAATGAATTTTTCAAAAACATGGCAATTGGGAATCTTGAAGGAAACTATTCCACCTTACTTGTTGCCCCTAATTCAATGAAGTCAGAAATTATTAAACTTATTGATAGAGAAATTGCTAAAGGAACAAAAGGACGTATTTTTCTTAAATTCAATTCAATATCTGACCTGACTCTTATTAATAAATTAGCTGAGGCTTCTCTTGCCGGTGTTAATATTCAGATGATTGTTCGTGGTATTTGCTGCATTCTTCCTCAGGTTGAAGGAAAAACTGATAATATCTTTATAAAGAGTATTGTTGGAAGATACTTAGAACACTCCCGAATATATTTATTTGGCTCCGGAAATGATGAAATTATGTATATTTCATCAGCCGATTTTATGACAAGAAATATGGATAAACGTGTAGAAGTAGGTTGCCCTATTAAAGATAAATATGTAAAAGAAAAAATAATGCATTTTATCGAAGTTCAGCAGGCTGATAACACAAAGGCACGTATTATGCGTAGTGACGGCACATACCGTTCCATAATTACAAGCAATGAGCCAATCGATAATCATACCGTATTAATGAACGAAGCAAAAAGAAATGCAGGAAATGCAAACTCCGAAAGTAAATCTTTTAACCCGAAAGATTTTATAGCTGAAATCAAAAGAAAATTTGGATAAGACCTTTTACATTTCTATATAAAAGCATCCGGTTTTATATACTCATTTACTGATTACAGTAATGCATATAAAAACCGGATGCTTTTTTCTCATATGCTACCTCCTTATTATTTTAATTTGTTGTTTATCTCCTTTTTTTACATTTTGACATTTTTTTACATATATCTTATCAATCCTCTTTGCCTTTGATACATCTATGTTTTTTATAGGATTTCCTTGCAAAGAAAGAGAATGAATTTTTGCATTTGTTAAATCAATGTTTTCTATTTTATTAAATGATAAACATAAATGATTTATTGATGGCGTTTTACTCATTCGCACTTTATCAATTCCCGTAGTTATTACTGTCACTCTCTTCAATTTATCACATTTCGATATATCTAATTCTTTTATTCCTTTGCATTCATATAAATCTATATTTTTTATTTTTCCAATTTTAATATTTTTTAAATATTTTGAGTACCATACTTCAAGTCTTCTTAAATTCTTTAACTTTGATACATCTATTTCTTTTATTCCTTTACCTATTTCTTTCATGGAAATATTTTTAAGTTTCTCATTTTGACCATACACGATGCCATTACAATTAAATCCTATTGCCTTAAATCTTTCTAAGCTATGTACTTTTGAAAGGTCAATAACACTATCGGTATATACAGAATTAAATTTTATCTGTTTTATTTTATCTCCAAATTTTATTTGATCTAAATTTTTAATATAGTTCAATTGTACTTTTTCCAAATTTGGAAAGCGATTTAATTCATATTTTGCCTTATATTTTTCTCCTGATATAAACAATTCTTTAACTTTATCTAATTCATATAATTTTTCAAAATTTAACAAGCCATATTCTTCTATTATTTCATCATTATGTTCAACAATTTCCACACAGATTCTTATTTTCTCTACATTTTTAAATATTTCCAGTCCTCTACAGTCAATAACAGAATATTTGTAATTACTATTATCCAATCCATCCATGTATGTATATGTATCATCAGGATCTATCCTTAATTCTGTTACTGCATCAATTTCATTCTGAGTCAATTGATTGTCATTATTAGAATCAAATGATTGACTGACTAATTCTCTTACATATTCACTCGGAAAATTTTTCTCATTAATTTCAATGCCTTTTTCTTCCTTCTTATCACTTTTTGTATATTCTATATTATCCTTTGAACATCCACTGGTTATTAAAATTATAACTGTAAACATTGCATAAATAATGATTTTTTTAACGTTCATAACACCCTCTCCTTTATATATTTTTTTATCTTGATTTTATTATATTAAGAGATTTATTTCAACGCTTTATAATTACTCTTTCCCCAACGACAATTAAGAGCGATTCCTTGACATTATAGTAATGTTCAAAAAAAGCTCTCTGTGCAATGCACAGGAGCTTTTTATATGTAGACCTCTATTTATTTGTGCTGTCTGCATCAATTACAGACTGAATCTGCTTCATAAGGGCATCATAGTTGTCCTTGTTATCAATTCCGCCGAGCATTGGTTCGCCTACAATATTGCCATTTCTGTCAACAAGTATAGTTGTTGGAAAGGCCATGATTTCTGAGGCATATTTACCGGCAGCACTAGAGGAGTCAATTGACAGATTACGATATTTGACACCCTGGCTTTCAAGAACAGAGGCAGCCTCTTTGATAGCTGTTTTATTGCCATCGAAGGTCTCAGTGTTGATGCCAACAACTTCTCCTCCCATTGATTTGATAGCATCATTTAATTCGTTAAGCTTGGATAATTCAGCGACACATGGTTTGCAGCCGGTAAACCAGAAATTGACGACTGTTACTGCATTACCGGAAAACAGGCTGTCATCAACCTTATTGCCATCAAAATCCTCACCGGAAAAATCACTGAATACAGATGAGGCTTTAGAGCTGTCCTTCTTGTTATCGTCTGATGATGTATTTTTGTTTTCAAGCTCTGCTATCTGTTCCTCGATTTTTCGTATGGTTTCAATATCCTCATTAAGTGTTTTAAGCTCATCGTCTGTGAATGAATTCTTGTTTGATTCTACGGTACCGGCAAGATAATCAGCATAATTTCCGTTTGGATCGGCGTCACTTTTGTTCATCATGCCAAATGCCTTGTTCCACACATCAGCGTGATCTGCAAAAAGCTGATTTTCCTGCTGATATAAATCATCAAGCCTGGAATCTGATTTGCCGGATGCTTCTGAGCCGGCTTCAGTCTGAGTGTTCTTAGAATCTGTTGTGGAAGCTTGCTTTAAGCCACATGCTGTAAGTGATAATGCTATGCAGAGTGTAAAAATAGAAATAAATGATAATTTGTTTTTCATGAGTAATTTCTCCTTTAAAATAATAGTAAAATGTTTAATAGCTATCTGTTGTCATTTTTTTGACATGATTTTCCCATAAACCGGTAGCAGATGGCGTCCTTCGGACAGGCCTTTATGCAGGCACCGCAGCGTATGCACTCGGGGTGATCCGGTGTCTTACACACATCCACATCCATCTTACATGCCTTTGAGCATTGACCGCATCCGACACATTTGCTGCTATCAACGGTGATTTTGAGCAGGCTGACCTTATTAAATAATGAGTAGATTGCTCCAAGCGGACAAATCCATTTACAGAAGGGTCTGTAAAATAAGATACTTAGTACAATCACTGCAATTAAAATCATACACTTGAAAGAAAAAAGCTTTCCCAGCGCAGAACGGATAGCAGCATTTCCAATAGATAACGGTATAGCACCCTCTAAAACACCCTGAGGACAGATATATTTGCAGAAGAACGGGTCTCCCATTCCTATAGAGTTCGTTACAAGCATCGGAAGAAGTATAACGAAAACAATAAGAATGACATATTTTAGGTACCTAAGAGGCTTTAGTTTGGCTGTGGATAATTTCTTTCCGGGGATTTTATGAAGTAAATCCTGAAACCATCCAAATGGGCACAAAAAACCACATATAAATCTGCCGAGAGTTACACCGAGTAAAATAAAAAATCCGGTTATGTAGTATGAAAACTTAAATTTTGATGATCCGACAACTGCCTGAAATGCCCCTATTGGACAGGCTCCTGTCGCGGCAGGGCAGGAGTAGCAGTTTAATCCGGGTACGCATACTGTTTTTGCATTGCCCTGATATATTTTACCCTTAAATAAATTTGGAATATGAATATTGGTCAGCAGCGTTGCTGCGGCCTGTATCCAGCCACGTATTTTTGCCAGTTTTCTTGATAGTAATTTCTTTTCCTTATCCAATTCCGACACACTCCAGACATAGTTTTATTGCTTTACCAAGCACTGTAGCCGCCTCACCTCTGACTGCACCATAGCTTATCATGGATACACCAAGGATAAGCAGAATGATTTGACATGTTTTTTGGTATTTCAACATAATGTTGCTCCTTTTTTGTTGTATTGTTGACCAGCTGACTTTGGTATTATACAATATAGGTTGTAAAATTATTGTTAAGAAGCAGGAGAACATTTTGAGATTATTAATTGTTGAGGATGAGAAACAAATATGTGATATGGTTGCAAAGAGTCTGTATGCTGCCGGTTATGAGGTGGATACCTGTTATGATGGGAAAGAGGCTCTTGAATGTATACTGTCGGAGAATTATGATCTGATAGTTTTGGATTTGAATCTGCCGGGGATGGATGGCATGGAGCTTCTTAAGGAGCTTAGAAAATACAATGATGAAACTAAGGTTTTGATATTATCTGCAAGAGGTCAGATTGCTGATAAGGTAGAGGGACTGGATGCAGGAGCAAATGATTACATGGAAAAACCATTCCATCTGCAGGAGCTTGAGGCACGTATCAGAAGCCTGACAAGAAGGAAATTTGTACAGAATGATATATGTCTTAAATGCGGAGAAATAAAGTTTGATACGATTAAACGCGAGGCATATGCAAAGGAAGAGCCGGTTCCACTGACAAGAAAAGAGAATGGTATTTTGGAATATTTACTTATCAATATAGGCAGACCGGTGAGTCAGGAGGAGCTGATAGAGCATGTGTGGGATGCCACGGCAGACAGCTTTAGCGGAGCAATCAGGGTACATATGTCTTCACTTAGAAAAAAGCTTAAGGCTAAGCTGGGATATGATCCCATTCAGAACAAGGTAGGTGAAGGCTATAAAATACGGGAGGAGTCTGACAGATGAAAAGAATGTCGCTACAGTGGAGACTTACGTGCATTACTACATTGTGTATTGCTATTATATGTGGCTGCCTGACTATGTTTGTCTATAAAAATGGTGTGCATTACATCGATTCTCTGCAGGATGCGGTAGAGTCACAGGGGAATGAAAAAGGAAACAAATCAGATGAAATATATATCAGCATACCGGACGATAAGTGGGATGAGTTTGCGGATGAATTTTCGGTTCAGGTGTACAATAATAAGGCCGACTATAAAAGAAACAGTCTGATAATCACGGTTTTGCTGGCGCTTTTGGGAGGTGTCGTCACTTATTTTATAAGTGGGCATACACTCAGACCAATCAGGGAGTTTTCAGATAAAATTGAAGAGGTACAGGCTCAGAATCTGTCTGATTCAAGAATAGAGGAAAACAATGTTAAGGAACTGAACCAGCTGGGTATTTCTTATAATAAGATGCTTGAGCGTCTGTCGGAAGCATTTGAGATACAGAGACAGTTTACTGCAAATGCAGCACATGAGCTGCGTACTCCATTAGCGTTAATGCAGGTACAGCTTGATTTATATAATTCTGCCTCTCACCCGGGAAATGATGCAGACACTTTGCAGACCATAAAAATGGTTACGGAACAAAATGAAAAATTAAACAGGATGGTAAAGACTCTTCTTGACATGAGTGAGCTTCAGACGGTGGGAAGGGATGATAAAATTATATTGGATGCTATTGTTGAAGAGGTTTTGGCAGACCTTGAGCCTCTTGCCGTGGAAAAGAATATAAAGCTGATTGGAAAATGTGAGGATGCCACTATGATAGGCAGTGATATCCTTATTTATAGGCTTGTATACAATCTGGTTGAGAATGCCATCAAATATAATCATCCGCTCGGACAGGTTACAGTAACCGCATATCAGAGAAACAAGCATGTTTATCTGTCTGTAGAAGATACGGGAAGCGGAATACCAAAGGAGCTTAGGGAGAGAGTGTTCGAGCCATTCTTCCGTGTGGATAAATCCAGAAGCCGGGAGCTGGGTGGCGTAGGGCTAGGTCTTGCTTTTGTCCGTGAAATCGTTAGAGTACATGATGGCAGTATTTGTATCAAATCAGGCAAGACTGGGGGAACGATTTTCGAGGTGACTTTTGCACAGCACTACGCTTGACAAAGAGTTATAATTTTCAAATAAAAAGATGCTGTCGCGTTCAACACAACAGCATCTTTTTATTTATCCTATTACCAATAATTATATATATATTTATCTTTCTAATATTAATATATCTTACTCTGCATTATTGCTAAGATATTCTTCAATTTTGTCAATAGCCTGAACTTCATCCTCACCGTCAGCTGTTACAGTAACTGTTTCACCTGATGCAAGTCCTAATGTCATCATTCCCATGATGCTCTTTGCATTTACCTTAACATTTCCATGTTCTACATAAATCTTGCTCTGAAACTGACTTGCCACCTGTACACATACCGCTACCGGTCTTGCTTCCAATCCTGTCTGAATTCCTATTGTTATGTCCTTTGTCGTCATTGATCTAATCCTCCCTGGGTATTACCTCTTAAATCGTCTGCGATTTCGCTTATTTTGCGTAATCTGTGGTTTACTCCTGATTTTCCAAGTGGTGGCTCAAGCAATCCACCAAGTTCCTGCAATGAAGAGTCCGGATTCTCCAGTCTCACCATGGCAATATCTTGAAGTTTACCCGGCAAATAATCTATGCCTGCTTTATCTATTATGTATTGGATATCATCAATCTGTCTGCATGCCGTATTAACTGTTTTTTTAATATTGGCTGCTTCACAATTAACTTGTCTGTTATAATAGTTGCTCATACCTTTAAGAATCCTTACATTCTCCATTTTCATAAGAGCAACGTGTGCTTCCATAACATTTAAAACATCCACTATGCCTTCGCCTTCTTTGATATATACCACACAATTACCCTTTCTTGCAACCGTTTTTCCCTCAATATTAAAAATATTCAGTATATCCAGTATCTGTTTAGCCTTAAGTTCATTATTGCATGCTATCTCAAAATGATACGATTTGTTAGGGTCATTAATTGATCCTGTTGCCATAAATGCTCCCCTAAGGAATGCCCTTTTACAGCAATTCTTCATTATTACTATATTATTTTGTACTGACAATATTTCCTCAATATCACCATCATTATTGACTAATTTTGTTGCCTGAAGTATTTTAAGGCTTTCCTCATGATTCTTTATATTAACAGTATATGTTCTTGACTTATTAGAATATGCACTTGTCCTTATGGAAATTTCAGGTCTTATTCTAAATGATTTTTTTATTAAATTTGCATACTTCCTTGCAACAGCCAATGTTTCAGTTCTCATCTTGATAGAATATTTGTTATCCCAGGAAATAATTACATTCCCGCACATACTTGTAATCGCGGCAATTTCAGCAATTCTACAATGCTGTGCATTACTCATTTGCCTCGATAATTCTTCTTTTACTTCACTTGAAAATGACATTTTTACTCCTACTAAAAAGTTCTTGTCTGCTAACATCTATTAATTATGTTGTCATTAAAATATCTCCGTCTTTTAACAGCTATTTTATTTTTGTTTTTAAAACAACTATCTGTTAATATCTCTGTGTGATATTTTTATTCCGTATTGTGCATCTTCAACATCAAGTGCGGCATACAGTTCTCCTGCAACAGTTACTGAACGATGGTGTCCTCCTGTACATCCAATTCCAATTACAAGCTGATTTTTTCCTTCTGCGATATAATTTGGAATAAGGAATCTTACCATATCAATTAATTTTTCCAGAAATACCTGAGTTACATCTGCATTTAAAACAAATTCCTGTACCTCTCTGTCGAGCCCTGTTTTATGCTTAAGCTCCGGTTCATAATATGGATTTGGCAAAAATCTTACATCAAATACTAAGTCACAATCTGTCGGTATTCCATGTTTAAAACCAAATGACAATACCGATATGAACAGATTCTTGTACCCTTTACTCTGAACAAATATTTTTTCCAATTCTACGCGCAAATCTCTTACAAGCAGATTACTTGTATCTATGATGTAATCCGCCTGCTCACGCAAGAAAGCAAGCCTTTCCTGCTCAACTTTTATGCCGTGGGCAACACTTTTATTCTCACCCATAGGATGAGCTCTTCTTGTTTCTTTAAATCGCTTGATGAGCATTTCTTTACTACAGTCTAAAAATAAAATTTCATATTCCTGACCTTTATTTTTCATTTGCTCAAGAACTTTATTTATTTTGCCCAAATTTTGTCCACTACGAATGTCCACACCTATGGCTACTCTGTTAACTTCACTCGTCTGACTATAAACTAAATCAGCAAACGTTCCTATGAGTTCTATAGGAAGATTATCTGCACAATAATAGCCGCTGTCTTCTAAGATTTTAAGTGCTGTTATCTTACCTGAGCCTGACATTCCTGTAACTATAACAAATCTCATAATTGTCCTTTCATTTTATTACCATTTAACAGCCGGTAATATTTTAACCTCCGGTTCCAGAGTCACCTGAAATTCTTCGTATACTTTTTTTCTCACATCTTTCATCAAATTAATGATATCTGTTGCTGTTGCATTATCATAATTAATTACAAATCCACTGTGTTTTTCAGATACCATTGCACCACCTACACGGTAGCCCTTTAATCCTGCATCCTGAATTAATTTGCCTGCAAAATATCCTTCCGGTCTTTTAAATGTACTACCGGCACTTGGGTATTCTAAAGGCTGTTTTTCTTTTCTTTTAGCCATTAATTCTTTCATATGCATTTCTATTTCATCTCTGTTGCCTTCGTGCAACTCAATGCATGCTTCAAGTACTATCATTTTTTCTTTTACAATAATACTTGTTCTATACCCTAACTCTAGTTCTTCTGCTTTAAGAGTTTTCATTTCTCCATTATTATCAAGTACCTTAACCCACTTAAGAACATCCTTCATTTCCCCACCATATGCACCGGCATTCATCGTTACCGCTCCACCTAAGTTTCCCGGAATTCCATGGGCAAATTCAAATCCTGTCAGGCTTTCGTTTAATGCCTTTACTGCAATTTTAGATAATTTGGCTCCTGCCTTTGCAACTATCTCATTTCCATTTATTTCTATTTTCGCTAATGCAGAATCAATTTCAATTATCACACCATCAAATCCATCATCCTGTACTAATAAATTACTTCCATTTCCAATGACATAATATGGAATATTTTCTTCTACACATAAACGCAGAACATCCCTGACTTTTTTATATTCATCAGGGATTACATAGTATTTTGCAGTTCCTCCGGCTCTAAATGTACAGTGTGAACTCATCGGTTCATCACATCGCACATTACTATCACCGGCAATTAATTTTAATCTGTTTTCCAGACTTTTATTCATTGAAAAAATCTCCATTCAACTATTTTGATTATGTTTCTATATTAGATTTAAAAGCAAATATGTTAAATTCACAAAAAAATACATTTATGATTAACATTTGCTGCAAATCTACTTTATAAAAACTGATATTTATTTACATATCATTGCTGCTGCACCATACATTCCTGCGTCATTTCCTAATGTTGCAAGATGTACTGCTGCGTCACCACATGCTGCAAAACATGTTTCACGGTATTTATCTTTAATAGCATCAATAAGGAACTGTCCTGCCTTACTAACACCTCCACCTATGATAAATGCCTGAGGATTTACAACTACTGCGATATGTGACATTGCTGTTCCAAGATATGTACCCATTGTTTCAACAACTTCATTTGCTCCTGCATCTCCTTCTTTTGCAAGGTCAAATACATCTTTAGCTGTGATGTTTTCTCCAAATTCTCTCATCTTTGTTTCTTTATCTGTATTATTCATTAAGCGTTTTGCAAGTCTTACAACACCTGTTGCTGATGTAAACTGTTCAAGGCATCCTTTTCTTCCACAATTACAGCTGTCTGTTTCATTATCATCTACATGCATATGACCAATTTCACCTGCTCCACCATTGTAGCCTGTGAGAATCTTTCCATTAATTATAACTCCACCGCCTACACCTGTTCCAAGTGTAATCATTACGATATCATCATAATCTTTTCCGCCACCCTGCCATGCTTCTCCTAAAGCTGCAACATTAGCGTCATTTCCTGCCTTAACCTTTATTCCTCTGAACATTTCAGATAACTTTTCTTCTACATTAAATGTTCCCCATCCAAGGTTTACACACTGAAGAACTGTTCCGTCATTTGTAATAGGTCCCGGAAGTCCGATTCCTACGCCTTCGATATCATCAAGGCTTATTCCTTTTTCTGCTAACTTAGCCTCCATTGCCTCGCAAATATCTGAGAGGATATTTTCACCAAAGTTCTCTGTTCTTGTAGTAATTTCCCATTTGTCTAAAAGTTCTCCTGCTGTGCTGAAAAGTCCTAACTTTACTGTTGTTCCTCCCACATCAATGCCAAAACAATAATTCTTCATTTTTTTATTTTCCTCCTAATCATCTTCTTCTTCACTTTTTTTCATAATGTTATTCTGAACTCTGTTATAAAGTTCTCTTGCTGCATTATAACCCATCTTCTTCTGTCTGTGGTTAACTGCCGCTGCTTCTACAATAACCGCAAGGTTTCTACCCGGTCTTATAGGTATTGAGTAACATACAACCTGATTTCCAAGGAATTCAATATACTGGTCCTCTAACCCTAAACGGTCATATTCTTTTTCTCTGTTCCATTCTTCTAATTTTATTACCATGTCAATGTTCTGTGTATCTTTAACATTTTCAACACCGAACAAAGTCTTAACATCAATAATACCTATTCCTCGAAGTTCAATAAAATGTTTTGTTATATCAGGTGAAGTTCCAATTAATGTTTCTTCACTTACCTTTCTTATTTCTACAACATCATCTGTTACAAGACGATGTCCTCTTTTAATAAGTTCAAGGGCAGCTTCACTTTTACCAATTCCGCTTTCACCCATAATCAAAACACCTTCACCATAAACATCAACTAAAACTCCGTGAATTGAAATACAAGGTGCAAGTTCTACATTAAGCCATCTTGTCAAATCAGCATAAAAGCTTGACGTTGTCATATCTGTTGATAAAACAGGTACTCCATTCTTTCGTCCTACCTCAATCAAATCTTCATCCGGCTCAATTCCCTGACATATTACTAAACAAGGTATTCCGCTTGTCATTAACATGTTATACATTTCAATACGTTTCTCATGAGTCATTTCTGAAATATATGCCCACTCAACATTTCCTATAATCTGTACACGTTCTTTATCAAAATGATTAAAGAATCCTGCTAACTGCAAAGCCGGTCTGTTTACTTCCGGAATTGTTATCATTATCTTATTAGTATCAATTTCCGGTATATAATTTTTAAGATTATAATTTTCTATTATTTTTGAAAACTTTACTTTTGCCATATCTATGTTCCTCCTATTTTTTATTTCACATAAGAATATGTTGCATAAACCTATTCTTAAGCCCTTTTTTACTATTTCCGTAATATATTCTTCCTAGATTTTAACATCATAAACACTCTTTGTACACTAATTTAATGAAAAAAATCATAAACACTTTTTGCAATATTTTTTGTCATAGAAGGTGCCTGCTCTAAATTTTCTAATGATGCCTCTTTTATATTGTCAATCGATTTAAAATGTTGCATCAGAGCCTTTCTTCTTGCCGGACCAACTCCCGGGATGTCATCAAGAATAGATTTAACCTGTTTTTTACTTCTAAGACTTCTGTGAAATTCAATTGCAAATCTATGTGCCTCATCCTGAATTCTTGTAATTAATTTGAATGCCTCCGAATTTCTGTCTATCGGAATTTCTATATTGTTATAATATAGCCCTCTTGTCCTATGATTATCATCCTTAACCATTCCACATACCGGTATGTTCAAATGAAGTTTATCAAGCACTTCAAGGGCAACATTAACCTGTCCTTTTCCACCATCCATCATAATAATATCAGGAAATTTGCTGAAACTTCCAAGTTCATAATCTCTTCCGTCTTCATCCATTTTTTCTCTTTCCTCTAATCCATGGGAAAATCTTCTAGTAAGAACTTCCGCAAGACTTCCGTAATCATCAGCGCCCTTTATCCATTTAATTTTAAATCGTCTATAACTGTTTCTTTTTGGCTTCCCATCTTCATAAACTATCATCGAGCCTACTGATTCATATCCGTTAGTATTAGAAATATCGTAAGCTTCCATTCTGTGAATATTTGTTAAATTTAGCAATTCTTCAATTTCTTTTACGGCTCCGATTGTTTTTTGCTTTTCTCTTCTGTATTTTTCCTTATTCTGTTCTAGGAGATTTCTCGCATTTTTATTTGCAAGCTCCACAAGTTTTTCTTTCTGACCTTTTTTGGGTTTTACAATTTTTACCATAAAGTTTTGATTTCTGCTAAGCCATTTGCTTATCAGTTCTTCATCTTCAATTTCTGTTGGCACAAATAACTCTCTTGGAATAAACGGAGTTCCCACATAATACTGTTTGATAAAATTAGTTACGATATCCATCCCTGTATCACCCGGAACAGTATTCATGTAAAAATGTTCTCTTCCTATTAATTTGCCATTTCTGACAAAGAAAACCTGAACTACTGCATCATTTCCTTCCTCTGCATATCCTATAATGTCCCTGTCTTCAAACTGATGCGTTGTAATTTTCTGATTTCCGGCAACATGATTTATGCTATTTATCAAATCTCTGCATTCCATGGCTTTTTCAAAATCTAAAGCCTCTGATGCCTTCATCATTTTTTCTTCTAATTCTTTTATTGTATCTTTATAATTTCCCTCAAGAAACTTTATAGCCTTATTTATATTTTCTCTATAATCTGCTTTTGAAATGTAGCCCTGACAAGCCCCATCACACTGTCCTATATGATAATAAAGGCACGGTCTTCCATTTATTTTTGGCACCTGCTTATGTTCACCATCAGCTGTCAGTGTATCATCCGTAACTATTGACTTATTGCAATTTCTTATGTGATACATTTTCTGAAGCAGGTCTATCGTATCCTTTACCGCTCCTGAACTTGTAAATGGTCCAAAATACTTGCTCTTGTCTTTCTTCATTCTTCTTGCAAATAAAATTCTTGGATAATCTTCATTTATCGTTACCTGCACATACGGATAACTTTTATCATCCATAAGCATTGTATTGTATTTTGGTCTGTATTCTTTTATAAGATTGCATTCTAATATGAGCGCCTCTAATTCTGAATCTGTAAGAATATATTCAAACCTGCTTATTTTTTGAACCATTGATTCAATCTTCGGTCCTCTTTTTTTTACATCTTTTCTGAAATATGAACTCACTCTTCGCTTTAACTTTACTGCTTTTCCAACATAAATTACATCATCATGAGAGTCATACATAAGATATACGCCCGGAGTTTCCGGCAATTTTTTTAATTCTTCCTGAAAATTAAACATTCTATCCTATTACTTCTTTCACTTTATTTATTCTTTGTGTAAACTGTGTATAAAAATCATCATTAACTTCATATGGCATTAAATAAAATAATTTTACCAAATACATTGTTATCGTTTTAATTTGCTTTTCATCCTGCATTCCTTCCAAAATATGCTGTATGTCTTTTAGGAAATAATGCCATATAACAATGTATTCATGGTATTTATTTATATTATCTATTCCAAGCCATTTATCTATTCTAACCTTAGTTTTATTTTTCTTCGGGCATTCATAAATCTGATTAAAATATTTAAAATCATTATCATCGTATATTCTGCCTAACGGAAATAATCTGCATATCCCCGGTCTGTTTGAGTGCACACTGCATCTTCCATTTTCATCTAAGAAGAAACATTTTCCACCATCTTCCTGCATTTTTAAATTCGGCAAAATAACACCATCTGCTACATTTAATTCCACCGCCCTGCTCATCAATTCTTCCATTGTGATTCCGGCTTTTGCAAATTGGTATATATCATATGGATCAAGCACTATCGACTCTCCCATACCATGGCAACATTTACTGCATCCTTCACAGTCATTGCATCCTATCCTTGCCATATCATTTTCCGTATATAGTTTTCCGTCTGTCATTTCCGACAAATCCCAGTTTCTTTCCATATTTACCTCTTGTGACTATATATTTATTTACTATCCTGCAATTATAGTGAACTGCTAATTATAGTAAGTTACTAATTACATTTTTTTGATTTGTGCTATAGCTAATAATAATATTTATTTCATTTGTTTTAGTGATTTTTTATTAGCATATTTATTATCTGTAATTTGTTGAATTTATTTTAATTTTTATTCTAACATAAAACTATTTATCGGGCAAAATAATCGATTTAAGAGAGTGTATAATGTAGTATTTGTTATTAAATATTACGGATATTTTTGCAAATCCTATTTAAATTCCGTAATTGCAATGAAAAGAATTTTCAACAAAAGTTTGACAGATTAATAAAGGCTATACTTCAACAATATTACTTGTAAAAGTATAGCCTCTAATTCAAATTATTCATTGATCCTTGAACTTGTATAAGAGATAATGTCTCTTAAAATAGTTCTTATGGTTTCTTTTTTATTCTAAAATGTTCTGATTTACTCTTCATCTTTTTACTGTCTGATTAACATTGTCTATCAGTTTCAGACTTATCTGCATCTTTATCTGTTGTCTGATTAGCATTCTGCTCTCCTGCTTCCTCAGCCTGGCACTGATGATAAATTTCCATAAACTGCTTTCCTGTGATTGTTTCTTTTTCATATAAATATTCAGCAATCTTATCGAGCTTGTCTCTGTTTTCTGTAAGAATTCTCTTTGCTTCTTCGTATTTTTCTTTCAAAAGGATCTTTATTTCTTCTTCAATTTGTGAAGCTGTCTTTTCACTACAATTTAAACTTGTACTTCTTCCTAAATACTGATTTTCTACCTGTTCAAGGCTCATAAGTCCAAACTTATCTGACATACCGTACATTGCAATCATTGATTTTGCAATCTTTGTTGCCTTTTCCATATCATTTGAAGCACCTGTTGTAACCGAATCAAATACAATTTCTTCTGCTGCTCTTCCGGCAAGAAGCATAACCAGTCTTGCTTCAAGTTCGCTTTGTGACATCAAATATTTTTCTTCTTCAGGTACTGTCATTACATATCCTAAAGAACCCATCGTTCTTGGTACAATTGTAATCTTCTGTACAGGTTCTGCATCCTTTTCAACTGCTGTTACAAGTGCATGACCGACTTCATGATAAGCAACAATCTTCTTTTCTTCTGCTCCAAGAATCTTGTTCTTCTTTTCTTTACCTGCAATTACAACTTCTACAGCTTCAAATAAATCAGCCTGTGAGATTGCCTTTCTTCCTGCTTTAACGGCATTAATTGCAGCTTCATTAATCATATTTGCAAGGTCTGAACCAACAGCTCCACTTGTTGCTAATGCAATTTCTTCAAGATTTACTGTTTCATCCATCTTAACATCTTTAGAGTGTACCTTTAATGTTTCCAATCTTCCCTGTAAATCAGGTGTATCTACGATTACTCGTCTGTCAAAACGTCCCGGTCTTAACAATGCCGGATCCAATACTTCCGGTCTGTTAGTTGCAGCTAAGATTAAAATACCTTTAGAAGAATCAAATCCATCCATCTCAGCAAGCAATGCATTTAATGTCTGTTCTCTTTCATCATTACCGCCACCATATTTTGAATCTCTGCTCTTACCAATAGAATCAATTTCATCGATAAATATAATACATGGTGCATTTTCCTCTGCCTGTTTAAATAAATCTCTAACTCTTGATGCACCTACACCAACATATAATTCAACAAAATCTGAACCTGATAATGAGAAGAACGGTACTTTAGCTTCACCTGCTACTGCCTTTGCAAGTAAGGTTTTACCGGTTCCCGGAGGTCCTACAAGCAAAGCTCCTTTTGGAAGTTTCGCCCCAATTTCTGCATATTTTCCGGGATTGTGAAGGAAATCTACCAGTTCAACTACTGATTCCTTAGCTTCATCCTGTCCGGCTACATCTTTAAATGTAACACCTGTTTCTTTCTGGATATAAACTTTGGCATTGCTCTTTCCAACTCCAAATATTCCATTTTTGCCACCGGCACTTCTTTTCATCATCATGCCAAAGATAAAATAGAATACGGCAAACATAATAACAAGCTGTATTACATAGAAAATTATTTCCTGTGACCCACTATCAAATTGTGCCTTAAAATTAACATCAGTATATTTAGTCTTTAATTCCTGAATCAGTGAAATATCTCTGTCTTCTAAATCTGTTGTCCAATATTTATACTGAATAAATGAGTTTTCTGATCCTTTTAAAGTTAATACAATTTTTCCTTTGTCAAATACTACCGTATCAACTTTGTCCTGCTCCAACAAAGCTATAAACTGATTGTAAGTTATTTCCTTTGTTGTTAACGCACTTGTCATATAAGATGAAAGTGACATAAATAAAAATGCGGCAGCTATAGCTATTACTATAGGTATAATCGTGTTTTTATTAGGTCTGTTGCCATTACCATTATTATCTCCGTTATTACCATTATTGTTGCCATTATTATTTCGATTGTTATTTTGATAAAAATTATTGTCCATCTAAAATTCTCCTGTCAACTGTGTAATTGTAGTTATTTTATCATTTTGCATGAATTAATGCCAGTTATATAGCATATTTTTTATCTCACATACCATACTAATGTTATTTTATGAAAAAAGATTTAACAAATATTAAATTTATTAAAAATAATTATTGCTTTACTAATTTATTTAATCCTCAGGCATCTTTTTCTTATTATTATAAGCTATAATATATATATTAATTACTTATTTTTTGTCTTTTACTATATAATCAAAAGTTTTTTTTTCAAAAATTCATTTTTTTTAATTTTTTATAGTATTGCTTGTTTATATGTAGTATATTTTAATCGTGTTTGTTTTTTTAGAAAATGAACATTTTAATATAATAAATAGGTACAACAAAACACTTTCAGAAATATTGTTTTAATTATTTTTCGAATTTAAATATATTTGGTGAAATCAATTTTTTCTGATTGAATTATAGGAGGAAAATTATGTCAGTAAAATACGTATTTGTAACCGGTGGTGTTGTATCCGGCCTTGGCAAAGGAATTACGGCTGCTTCCCTTGGCAGACTTCTTAAGGCTCGTGGATACAAAGTAACAATGCAAAAATTTGATCCATATATAAATATCGATCCCGGTACTATGAATCCAATACAGCACGGCGAAGTTTTCGTAACTGATGATGGTGCTGAAACAGACCTTGATTTAGGTCATTATGAAAGATTTATCGACGAAAGTCTTACAAAAAATTCAAATGTTACAACCGGTAAAGTTTACTGGTCTGTTCTTACTAAAGAACGTCGTGGCGACTTTGGTGGAGGAACTGTTCAGGTAATTCCTCATATCACAAATGAAATCAAAAGCCGTTTTCACAGAAGTTTAAATGAAGAAACAGAAATTGCTATTATTGAAGTAGGTGGAACAGTTGGTGATATTGAATCCCAGCCATACATTGAAGCAATCAGACAGTTCCAGCACGATGTTGGTCATGAGAACTGCATTCTTATTCATGTTGCATTAATGGTTTATCTCCCTGCATCTGAGGAAATGAAGACAAAACCAATTCAGATGAGTGTTAAGGAATTACAGCGACTTGGTATTCAGCCGGACATCGTTGTGTGCCGTACAGAATTTGAAATTGATGATATTTTAAAAGATAAAATCAGTCTTTTCTGTAACGTGCCTGCAAGCCATGTTGTACAAAATTTAACTGTCGACATGCTTTATGAAGCACCTCTTGCAATGGAAAAAGAACATCTGGCTGAAATCGTATGCGAAAGTTTAAATCTTGATTGTCCTGAACCTGACTTAGATGATTGGAAAGCAATGGTTAAATCAGCAAAGAATCCTACAAAAGAGGTTACTGTTGCTTTAGTTGGAAAATATATTGCATTACACGATGCTTACATCAGCGTTGTTGAATCATTAAAGCATGCCGGATATGCTGCTAACGCAAGTGTAAATATCAAATGGGTTGACTCAGAAACTGTAACAGATGAAAATGCTGCTGAAGTATTTGGCGATGTTTCAGGAATCCTTGTTCCGGGCGGATTTGGAAGCCGTGGTATTGAAGGAAAAATTTCTGCTATCCGTTATGCACGTGAAAACAACATTCCATTCCTTGGTCTTTGCCTTGGTATGCAATTATCAATTGTTGAATTTGCAAGACATGTTGTAGGATTTAGAGATGCACATAGTGTTGAACTTAATTCAGCAACTACTCATCCTGTAATTTCTCTTATGGCTGATCAGGAAGGTGTTGATAATATCGGTGGAACATTAAGACTTGGTTCTTACCCATGTAAATTAGCTAAAGACAGTTTAGCATACAAATTATATAAAGAAGAATTAATTCATGAACGTCATCGTCATCGTTACGAAGTTAACAATGACTATCGAAAGGATTTAACAAACAACGGAATGATGCTTTCAGGTATTTCTCCTGACGGAAGAATTGTTGAAATGGTAGAAATTCCATCTCATCCATTTTTCATTGCTACTCAGGCACATCCTGAATTTAAAAGCAGACCTAACAGACCTCATCCATTATTCCTTGGATTTGTTAACGCATCACTCGATAATCAGAACAAATAAATATAAACTAAAAACAGGGAAAAGCCTTCAATTGAAAGCTTTTCCCTGTTTTTTACTAACTATTGCATAAACTCCATATCCGATTACGCCACCAAGTGTATTTGCCAATATATCATTTAATATTAAATACTCCTTCAAATATTGTGCGTATTTTTTATTTGAAAATATCTTACTTGTACTTTGATAATTTATTTCTGAATAAAACATCACACTATTTTACATTTTTATGAGCGATTTTTTTAACTTTTTTACATTTTTATGAGGGAACTTTTCATCAATTCCAACACTTTTATGAGGATATTTATTTTTTCAAATATAGATATGCCATCATCCTATAGTACTTTACTCAATAATTTCATATTGTAACATCTCATATTTAAGATTTGTGCCTTCATTTATTCCCTCTGGTAGTAAAGCTCTTGCTACCAACTTTATATTTTCACTTTCAATATCTGTTCTTTTTAAATTTGCATAGTCTCCATCAATGCTGACTACCGTATAGTAAAAAGTTTGCATTACAATTCTCCTCGTCTTTATTCATCTACTCTGCTCCAGAAATCTACGGGTTCATAATCTCTTAAAGCTACCAAATATCCGCTTTCGTCAAGTTCCTTTTGTATTTCATCTAATGTTTCTTTTGAATCAGCAGATACAGTATGATAATGATATTCTGAAGTTATTTGCATAAGCGGTGTAGACACGCCACTTTCAATTCCTTCAATATATTTTTTTACATCACGACGGGACTTTATGTTCATGTCAACTTTTATGACACCATATACTTTGTGGTACACAAACACATCATCTACCACTCCGCCTAAATCTACAATAAGATTTAATTCATCAGGAATCTGCTCTGTTGTATGTTTTACTTTAAACACCCTTTTAAATGTTTCTTCGTCATTTAAAATATAACCCTTATGAGTAGAAATAATTTCGTGATTTTTTGCTCTAAGAAGTGCAATATCCTGAACAACAATCTGTCTGCTTACATTAAATTTTTCAGCTAATTCCGTTCCAGATACAGGATTTGTGCTTTCCTGCAATATTTTCAACAGATTTTCCCTTCTCTTTTCTCCGCTCATAAATTCCTATCTCCTACAATTTTAAATATATGAATGTTTAATGTCCGACTCTTAAAATTTGATATATCTAATATCAAATATATTAAGTGCCATCTCTCATGTGTCTTATATTCTGTGAAGGTTTTTAAGTGAAATATCCATAATTGGTGCAGAATGTGTTAATGCACCACTAGAAATATAATCAACACCTAAATCAATTAATTTTGCTATATTTTCCTTAGTAACATTTCCTGAAATTTCAATTTCTGCCTTATGATTTATAACTTCCACTGCTTCTTTCATCTCTTCATGGCTCATATTATCAAGCATGATTATATCTGCTCCTGCATCTACTGCCTCTTTTACCATTTCAAGATTTTCTACTTCAACTTCTATCTTTCTTACAAATGGTGCATATTCCTTTGCTGCCATTATTGCTTCTTTGACACCACCTGCAGCACCTATATGATTATCCTTTAAAAGAACACCATCTGTCAAGTTGTATCTGTGATTATTTCCACCACCAACTCTTACAGCATATTTTTCAAATATTCTGTTGTTCGGGCTTGTCTTTCTTGTATCTAATAATTTTATTTTGCTATCCTTAAGTAATACTGCTATAGAATGTGTGTATGTTGCGATTCCACTCATTCTCTGAAGATAATTAAGTCCTGTTCTTTCACCTACTAACAAAGTTCTGATATCGCCTCTTACCTTTGCCATAAGCTGTCCTTTTTTTACTTCATCCCCGTCCTGAACGTAGAATTCAAATTCTGTATTTTCATCTAAAAGTTCAAATGCTCTTCTGAATACCTGAAGTCCACAAATAACTCCATCTTCCTTGCATACTAAATCTACTTCGCCAGCCTGTGCTGTTGGCATTACAGCATTTGTGGTTACATCTTCGCTTGTCACATCTTCTTTTAATGCGCTTAATACTAATGGATCAACGCTTAATTTCAAAGTAATTGGATCGTACATTTATAATACCTCACTGTTTAATCTTTCACTTTATATCTATCATTTAATCTAATTGTTTAACTTATTTATTTAAACTGCCTGTTGTGCTTCATTATTTAATCTGTCTATTTCATCTAAAACAAGTTTTTTGTACTCTTTTGCAATGGCATCTCCATCCTGGTATTTTGTTATATCTATGTTTTCAAATTCCTTCTGTTTTGTAGTATTATACTGTTCTCCCATCTGGATTGCTGCTCTTTTCGCAAATACAAGACTTTCTAATAACGAATTACTTGCAAGTCTGTTCTTTCCATGAACCCCATTACATGCAGTTTCTCCTACTGCATAAAGCTGGTCCATTGATGTCTTACTTTCAAGATTTACTTTTATGCCACCCATAAAATAGTGTTGTGCCGGTACTACTGGAATGCAGTCATCAGGCACGTTATAGCCATATTCTCTACAATGTTTTACTATATTTGGAAAATGGCTTTCTAACTGTTCTCTGTCAATTGGTTTCATAGACAGCCACACAAAATCAGTTCCGTCCTTTTTCATTTGTTTTCTTATTTCTCTGGTAACAACGTCTCTTGGTTGCAGTTCATCTGTAAATCTTTCCATTTTTTTATCCAAAAGAACTGCCCCTTCTCCTCTTACTGATTCTGAAATAAGAAAACTTCTATCTGTCTCATTCTCAGTGTAAAATGTTGTAGGATGAATCTGAACATAATTTGTATTCTTAAGTTCAATTCCGTGTTTCAAAGCGAGTGCAATTGCATCTCCTGTCAAATGTCTGTAATTTGTAGAATATCTGTAAATTCCACCAATTCCACCACTTGCTAATACTGTATAATTAGCCGTTATTGTATCAAGTGTGCCGTCATCTTTCTTTACCACCACACCATAACATACATTATCTTCACATAGAATGTCCACCATTGTCCAATGTTCTTTTATTGTAACATTTGGCAGTTGTTTAACTCTTTCATAAATATGACTTGTAATTTCTTTTCCGGTTACATCTTCATGAAATATTATTCTGTTTCTTGAATGTGCACCCTCTCTTGTATAACTTAATGAGCCATCCTCTTCTCTATGAAAATCTGCTCCAAATTCAAGCAAATCTGTTACTATATCCGGTGAAGATTTTATCATTGTTTCTACTGCAGCTGTATCATTTTCAAAATGTCCGGCTCTCATTGTATCATAGAAATAACTGTCATAATCTTCTTCATCTGTCAACATGCACATTCCACCCTGTGCTAAATATGAATCACTATGCTCAACTATATCTTTTGTAATTATTAATATTTCTTTATCTCTTGGAAGATTATATGCACAATAAAGTCCTGAGCATCCACTTCCAACAATTACTATATCTGTTTTCATTTTACTTCACTTTCTATAAAGAGATTTTCTATTCTAAAAAACTAAATTATATTTAATCTGTATATTTTAATTTCTTATTAACGAATTCTAATCTTTATTTTGCTAATTCAAGCATTCTTGATAATGGATAATTAGCCTTCTGTCTTATCTCTTCATGTAATTCAACCTGATTATCAAATGTTTCTAATACGTTTAACACTTTTTCAAGTGTAATCTTTTTCATATTTGGACAAATCTGTGAATCCTTAACCGGATAGAATTTCTTATCCGGATTTCTTTTCTGAAGTTCATGAAATACTCCGATTTCGGTGGCAATTAAAAATTCTTCATCTTCACACTTTGTTGCATAGTCAATAATTTCAGCTGTACTTCCTATAAAGTCTGAAACAGCTAATACATCTTCTGTACATTCCGGATGTGTTAAGACTTTAACTCCGGGATGTCTTTTCTTTGCGTCTGCAATATGCTGTGTTGTTATTTTTTTATGTACATGACAATATCCATCGTTGAATATAAAGTTCTTGTCCGGTGTCTGTTTTGCTACAAAATGCGCTAAATTGTTATCAGGAACAAAGAATATGTCTTTATTTGGTAATGCCTTTACAACTCTTACTGCATTTGATGAAGTTACACATACATCTGAATATGCTTTTATTTCTGCTGTTGAGTTTACATAACATACAACCGCAACATCAGGATACTTTTCTTTTACATTTAATATATCTTCTACTGTAACCATATGAGCCATAGGACAATCTGCTGATAAGTCCGGCATCATAACTGTTTTCTTAGGATTTAATGTCTTAGCACTTTCTCCCATAAAAAGTACACCACAGAACAAAATATTCTTCTGTGGAACTATTGTTGCAATCTTACTTAATGCAAATGAATCTCCTACATAGTCTGCGATATCCTGCACCTGTCCATCTACATAGTAATGTGCTACTATTGCAACATCTTTCTCCTGCTTTAACTGTTCAATACGTGCTATCATATTTTCCATTTTGCCACCTGAACTGATTCGCCATTATGTTTTATAGAACCAGTATTTTCCTTTCGTGTTTTCATTAGGTGGCATTATATCATCTGTCTTGTCAGTTGTCAAATCAGTTGTTAACTCATATGTCAGTTCAGAACAAGTGATGGCTCTTTTCAAGTTGTACTCTTAATTTAATCTAGCTTCAAATCCGACTATATTCTTTAACCTGATTATATTTTAAAGGGCTGTTATACAGTTATACTCTTTCCTTTATTTCACCTTGTCTATAACCCTCGAGTAATTCCTCAAGTTCTTTTATTTGCTTCTTAATATTTTTTCCTATATCACTGTCTCTAACCATAACTCGTTTATCTATAGTCTCTATTCTATCTGCAGTTGATTCAATATCTTTATTTTCTTCAAGTGCCGTTTCAATACTTTCAAATGGCTGATGTGACATAAGTCTCATGCTGTGGGAATTATAAATTAATGTATATCCTGCAATACCTGTAGTATCATGATATGCTTTGCAGAATCCGCCATCAATTATTATAAGTTTGCCATTTGCATGAACCGGCTTTTCTCCTTTTGTTACCCTGATTGGCGTATGGCCGTTAATTATATGAGACATTGGTGAATACATATCAAAATCATGAAGAATCATATTACATGTTTTTTCATCTTTATAAAAATCATAATATGGATTCTTAGGTTCATTCCATGCATTTTTATCATCAATAAAAGTTCTTTCAAATGTCTTTATTCTTCTTCCTGATAGCGGAGATTTTTCACCGCACCACAAATACCACATAAAATCAAGTTCATCCTGATTATTCTTATTAAAATAAGCTTTTCTCGCCATTTTATCAGCATAATCAAGATAATCTTTTCCTTTATAATTCTTGTCATTTAATTTAATAACAGCAAAATTTCCATCCTCATCCAAAGGAACGCAGCCATGATATAACAAATTATTATTGAAACAACAATACATACTTCCTTTTGCATATAAGAATTCTATATGTTGTTTTAAACGTTTGTTATTAACATACATTCTTCGAAGTTCTTTCACGAGTTGCTTTTCTTCTGATGATAATTCGTACGGATTTTCTCTATCAACTGTTGGAAAATTAACATCATTCATCTCATATGTTTTTCCTTCAATTTCAATAGTTCCATTTTCATAATTTATTTTATGTAAAAGTCTTCTATCATCCATATTATATTCGGGATGTCTTGAAATAATCTGTCCTTCTAATTTAAATAAAATGACTGAAATTGCTTTTAATGCTGCTTTCATAGGTTCCATATCCGGGTATAATCTTTCTGCAAAAAGCGTTAAAGTTCTAAGACTTATTCCATATCCGTTTTCAAGCATTTGCATATTATTATACTGAATATTATTTCTTATTGTCGTGGCAATACACGCATCACTTCCGGCTGTTGCTCCCATCCACAAAATATCATGATTTCCCCACTGTATATCTATTGAATGGTGTTCCATCAGCAAATCAAGAATATCATCAGGATGTTCTCCTCTGTCAAATACATCCCCCACTATATGCAAATGGTCTACCGCAAGACGCTTTATCAGGGTCGATAATGCTTCTATAAATTCCTCTGCATTTTTTATACTAATAATTGTGTCTAATATTTTTTCATGATAAACAATCTGATTATTGTCTTCATCTTCCTGCATATGTAAAAGTTCATCAATAATATATCTATAGTCCTGAGGCATGGCTTTTCTCACTTTAGAACGTGTATACTTTGATGAAAATTTCTTTGCTATATTAATAAGTTTTTTCAAATTATCCCTATACCAACCGTCCGTCAGTTTGTCTTCCTGCCTAAGCAAATTCATTTTTTCTTTCGGATAATAGATTAATGTACATATCTCTTTTCGTTCTTCCTTCGTCATAATGTCACTAAACATTCTGTCTACTTTGTCTCTTACTTCACCTGCACAGTTATTTAACAAATGACAAAAAGCTTCATACTCTCCATGCAAATCACTCATAAAATGTTCTGTTCCTTTTGGAAGATTTAATATTGCATTTAAATTTATAATTTCTGTACACACAGACTGTATCGTTGGGTATTTTTCTGAAAGTAACTGTAAATATCTTTTTTCGCTCATATCTGTATCTCCAAATCTTTCTCTTCTTATATAAACACAAGAAACTCTCGCTTTGACTTAATTTCAAAAAATTAAATCCTAATGCAAGAGTTTCTCTATTATCATTTATTTAAGTCTCTCTAAAGTTTTTAACAATAATTTCCATGTTCTTTCTGTTGATGCTATAGATAACACTTCTTTTGTCGTATGAATATCATGCATCTGCGGTCCAAATGAAATACAATCAAGTCCTTCTAATTTTGATGAAAAGATTCCACACTCAAGTCCTGCATGAATTCCTTCAACTATAGGTTCTTTACCGTAAATTTCCTTATATACATCTACCATAATATCGCGCACTTTAGAATTTTCAACATATTCCCATGCCGGATATTCTCCGCTTATGCTTATTTCTTCTCCAAGTAAATCCGCTAATGAGCGAATTTTTTCTATTAAATATTTCTTTTCTGAATCTTTTGAACTTCTTACTGAATAAGTAAATATTATGTCATCTTTATTTGTTCTTAACACGCCTAAATTAAGTGATGTCTGAACTAATCCCTCTACATCATGGCTCATTTTCTGTACACCATGTGGCATATTAACTAAAGTCATAATTGCTCTAATTGTAGTTGGAACTGTTGCAACATCAAGTACCTGACTTGGAAGAACATTAGTTGTAAGTCTCATATCAGGGTCTGTATGCTTGTATTCATCCTTTATCTCTTCAAATGTTTCTTCTACTATCTGTTTTACTTTATCAACGTTTTCAGGTAATACGGCAATTGCAGCTTCACTTAATTTGGCAATTGCATTGTCTTTCTCTCCACCATTAATTGAAATAATTCTTATATCCATATTTTGAACAAGATTTAATAAGATTCTTCCAATAGCAACATTTGCATTAGCTCTTCCTAAATGAATTTCTGCCCCTGAATGTCCTCCTGTAAATTGATCAAGCTTTATTTCAAATATCTGTCCGTTTACAGGTTCATGCTGAAATGGAACTTTGCATTCTACTGTTCCACCACCTGCACAACTTACCGTAAATACTCTTTCATCCTCTGAATCAGCATTTAATAAAATCTTTCCTTTTAAAACTGATGTATCAAGTGCTGCTGCACCCAACATTCCAATTTCTTCATCTACTGTAAATACTGCTTCAATTGCCGGATGTTTAATGCTGTCATCATCTAAAATGGCTAAAGCCATTGCCACTGCAATACCATCGTCACCGCCAAGAGATGTTCCTTTTGCACTAATGTAATCTCCATTAACCTCTAAATCTAAGCCTTCTTTTTCCATGTCTTTGTTGCAATCAGCTTCTTTAACCGCAACCATATCCATGTGTCCCTGAATGATTACCGTATCCGCATTTTCATATCCTTCTGATGCATCTTTAAAAATAATAACATTTTTGCTTTCATCCTGAATATACTTTAAATTATGTTCCTTTGCGAAATCTACAAGGTAATTACTTATCTTCTCTACATTCTTTGAACCATGTGGTATCTGTGTTATCTCTTCAAAATATTTAAATACACTTGCCGGTTGTAAATTTTCTAATACTTTCATTTTATGTCATCCTTTCCTGTTGTTAAAATTCTATATCTATTCTGCTCCATCATTAGAATCTGCTGCATTATTATCATTATCCTGTGCCGCTGCCTGTGTTGGTGCTACTGTAGCCGCCTGTGTTGGCGCTACTGTTGTTGGTGCCTCTGTAGGAGCCTCTGTTGTTGGCGCCACTGTTGTTGGTGCTGCCGTTGTTGTTTCTTTAGCTTTCTTTGTTTTCTTTTCTGTAGTCTTTTCTTCTGTTGTTGTTTCCTTCTTGTAAGTTGTTACAACTGTTGCTTTTGTTGTGTATTCTTCTGTTGTATATTCTTGTGTTGTTGTCTCCTGAGTGGTATTTTCGGTTTCTTTAGCATCTTTATTTCCACCTGTCAGATTATTTGCAAGAATAATTACAAGAACAACTATAAGTATTGCTGCTACTGCTAATGCTAATGCAATAATACTCATCTTTTTATTCTTATTGCTCTCTCTTAATATTTCTAATTCGTCTTCTTCTATACCATCATCGTCAGTTTCTCCGTAAAACAGGTCTTCTATAACTCCTGCTCTCTCCTTCTGAGCATTTTCCGCTTCATCATCAAACTGAAAATCTGTAGTGTTAAAATTAAAGTCATCAACTTCCTGAGGTTCTATGTCCTCAAATTCCATAGCTTTATTTTCTTCAAAAATCTTTGTATCAGCCATGCCTGATAAATCCTGAGTTTTAGATATATCATCTTCTTCTACGTTAAAGATTTTTGTCTTGCCTTCATCCGCATTAATTGCATCCGATAGTTCCTCTGTTTCTGAGAAATCGATATCATCTAAAAAAGTTTTCTTAGCATCTGAATCAACCGGCGTTCCACATATATGGCATGTCTTCTGCCAATCTGCCAATTGAGTTCCACAATGTTTACAATACATATGTACATATCCTCCCTGTGTTTTAAATTAAGCATCCATATATATATATACGAAAAAAAATGCTATTTTATTTATTTCTTTTTTGTTTTGTATTATAATAACACAGTAACTAAATTTTATAAATACATTCGCAGGAGATTATTTTATGTGGAACAGAATAGAACTTAAAGCAGCTGCAAAGCAAAGATTTCATTCTAACTATTGGCCATCAGTTGTTGTCGCTGTTATCTTATCAATTACATTGGGAACTTTTTCTTTTGGAAACAGTTTCTCTAACGCAACTTCTGATAATTATTATAGCAGTTCAGATATTAATAATATACTATCTGATTCTCCTATTCCTGACTCATCATATTCAGATATGTCAGCATACATGAAGAATTACATATCTTCCATTTTCCCAGGAGTAAATGTTAATACAATACTTCAAGGACTCTCATTAATAATATTAATAGTTGGATTACTTTCAATACTTTTAAATGTTTTTGTATTTAATCCTTTGCAGGTTGGGTGCCAGCATTGGTTTATTCGTTCAAGAACTGAAGACAATTATAATATTGGTAGTGTAGGATTTACATTTAAAGAAGGATATGGAAATGTTACAAAAACAATGTTCTTAAAACAGCTTTACACATTTTTCTGGTCATTGTTATTTGTCTTTCCCGGAATCATCAAATCCTATGAATATCGTATGATTCCTTATTTACTTGCTGAGAATCCATATATGAGTACAGATGAAGCATTTGCAAGAAGCCGCTCTATGATGGATGGTGAAAAATGGAATGCCTTCGTTCTTGATTTGTCATTTATAGGTTGGAATATTTTGTCATCATTAACTTTAGGTCTTGTCGGTCTTTTCTATGTGGCACCATATCAGGCATATACTGACATGGAATTGTATGTAGCTTTATGTTCAAAACCTAATAATGGATATAACGGAACAAATTATAATAGTTATAATACCAATAATGGTTATGGTAATAATAATAGTTACAATAACAATAGTTATAATTATGACAACGATTATAGTAATGGTAACTCCGGCTATGGTAGTGGCTATGATGATAATAACTATAGCAATGGCTATGATAATAAATATGGCAATGGTAACGACAATTCAGGTTATGACAACAACAGTAATTCAAATTATAACAATAGTTCAAATGACTACGATTACAACAACCATGATAATTTAGATGAATAGATTATGCTTATAAAATTTTAATATTTTTAGAATAAAAAATGACCATCAAATGATGGTCTTTTTTTATAGGTGGTCAGTTATGTACTGTTCCACATTGTCCTTTTCAATATCTAAAGCAATTGAAAATTCTTCATATAGATTTTCTTTTGCTTCTTTTAAATATCTGTCGTCAACATATGTAATTTTCTTTCCCTGTTGAACTCTTTCCTTATTGCGCATATGCAATGTCTTAATAATTCTAATCCATTCAACACAATCACATGACGAAATTGCTTCTTTATATTTAGCCTCTCTAAGTCTTTCATTGTTAATCCACAACGGCTCAATACTTTTAATCTCATTTACAATATCTTCCGCCTGATCTTTCGAAATAACTGATCTCATTGTTACCCTGTTGTTGTCTACAGGATAAAATACTTTACTCTGTTCAGATTTCATTGGTACCAAAACATAATATAACTTATCTTTGTCGGCACCCGATATCTCTAACTTAGTAATGTCATCAATCTTACAAACCCCATTTCTGCCGTGTACAACATATTCTCCTATTTTAAACACTTATCTCACCTCTGACTTTTCTTTTCGGCTATGTATTTATTATACTCCTTTAACCGACAAAATGTCATAGGCATAATAAACAAACTTTAACACGCTAATGTTTGTTCATTATGTTAACTATTTAAACTCTACACTGACTCACCATTGTCAAAATCATCATCTTCTTCACCTTCATCATCTTTTTCTGCTAAATATCTGATGTAAGCCTGTTCTTCTAACTTTTCATCGTCTTCCATTATTCCGTTTTTATTTTTATCAAATTTCTTATCATATGGTCCAAACATACAAACCTCCCTATTTACTCATTTTTAACTGCATTTACATCATACGGTGTTGTCTGATATACATAATAATTTAACCAGTTTGTGAATAACAACTGTCCTGCTGAACGCCAATTAACAACCGGCTCTTTTGTTGGATCATCATCAGGGAAATAATTTACAGGAACTTTAGGATTCATTCCCTTTTCCGTATCTCGTATATATTCTAATTTTAAAGTATCAGCATCATATTCCGAATGGCAAAATACAAAGAACTGTCTACTATCCTCGCTTTTAACAATTGCTACTCCGGCCTCATCCGATTCTGCCATCAATTCAAGTTTAGGTTCCGCAAGAATCTGCTCTTTTGTAATTTCAGTTGCTCTTGAATGTGGAGCGTAAAATACATCATCAAATCCTCTAAATAGTGGAGCATTTTTCTTAAGAATATGATGTTTATAAATTCCTGATAGCTTAGGTATTCTGTCTCTCTTTCTAATACCATAATGATAATAAAGGCCCGCATAAGCGCCCCAGCACAAATGGAATGTACAATGTACATGTTTCTTTGACCATTCCATTATCTTGCATACTTCATCCCAGTAATCGACATCTTCATAATCTATAAAATCAAGTGGTGCCCCTGTGATAATCAATCCATCATAAAAATGATCTTTTACTTCATCGAATGATTTGTAAAATTCATCTAAATGACTACTGTCTGTATGCTGCGATTTATATGTTACTGTCTGTAAAAATTCCACCTGAATCTGTAATGGAGTATTAGATAATTTTCTTAAAAGCTGTGTCTCAGTTACAATTTTAGTCGGCATTAAATTCAATACTAAAACATTTAATGGTCGTATATCCTGAGTCATAGCTCTCTGCTCTGTCATTACAAAAATATTCTCCTGCTCTAAAATATGCTGTGCAGGCAAATTCTGTTTTACTTTAATAGGCATCCTTCTTCACCTCTATCAAATTCATATGTAATATAAAATGACGTTGGGGTCTAAAGCCTCCAACTTTGATTCCTACGAATTGTTCCGTGCTATTCACTCCCACAATCCTAGCATCACAAAAATATATTATACCACAAATCTATTATATCCACCAATAACATTTAGCTAATTGTCATACAAAAAATTTACTTCTTCTATAAATGCTTCAAATGTAATTCATCCCATATAATTTAGATATGCAATATGGCAATAAAAAATGTGCTTCAGTTTTACTAAACCAAAACACATTTTTTACATTTATAAATTGCAAAATTACTTTCATTATTTATTATTACTATAAAATAAGTAATTTATTCATCTTTTATTTTCTTCTTACAGTTACTTTAACTTTTAATTTCTTGCCGCTCTTAAGATTTACTGTAATTGTAGCTTTTCCTTTTTTCTTCTTCGCTTTAATAACACCTTTTTTATTAACGGTAGCTATTTTTTTATTAGATGATTTATAACTTTTTACTTTATCGCCTGCTGATAAATTTGATACTCGTATTCTATTATATTTTCTGCGGAATCTTAGTGTAACCTTTGTTGTATTTAATTTTCCTGTAGGCTTAAGTTTTTTCGTCTCTTTTGTCTGTAATTTTCCACATACACTACAAATTCTTACTTTAGTTCCTTTTGCAAATATAGTTGCACTTTTTGTAGTTACCCACTGTGAATAAATATGTCCGTCTTCTATACAATCAAACTGCATAAGGAAATTCAAATCTGCATTTCCATTTACTCCGGGAACTTTTCCGGTTGATGTTGATTGCCATATCTGGTAAGGCTTTGTATATGAGCATGCCGAATTATATTGTGCTACCCACTTTGTCCATTGATTAAATCTGCTATCTGTAAGTTTATTTGTCCACCAGTTTAGATTTGCATAAACGCCTGCCTTATAGCCTGCTGCAATAGTCTTATTAAAAAATGCTGTAGCAAAATTTCCTAACTGCTTTGGAGTAAGTCCGTTTTGTGATGAATCTTCATAATCTATATAAATAGGATATGTTGGTTTTGCCCCTGTAGATTTAATTAATCTTAAAACATGATTTGCTTCGCTCTTTGCATCAGACTTACTTAAAGCATATGAATATATGTAAATTCCATAAGGAATATTGTACTTCTCACATCCTGCAACATTTTGTGCAAAATATTTGTCATCCTGACTTGTTAAATTGTTTCCATATCCGCAACGGATAATAACAAAGTCAACATCCGATTTACTAACTTTTTCCCAATCTATTTTTCCCTGATGATGACTTACATCTAAACCTTTTGCAACAGCGCCTGTAATTTGCTTTAATTTGTCATTATAGAATTTACCGTTACTTTCTCCCCATGCTGTCTTTTTTGATGTTGTAGGTGCTTCTGTTGTAGGGACCTGTGTTGTTGGGGCCTGTGTTGTTGTCTCTACCGTAGGAGCCTGTGTTGTTGTTTCAGTTACAGGCTGTGTTGTTGTAATATCTGTAGTTGATGATTCCTGTACTGTAGAAGTTTCTGTTGTACTTGTCTCTATTGTACTTGTCTCTTTTGATGGTTCTGTAGTTTCCTGTGATTCTTTTGTTGTTTCCTGCTGACTACCATCAACAGTCACCGGTTCTTCTTCAGCATTTACCCTTACTGAATATTTATTATTCTGATTTGTTTTTGCCTGTGCCTTTACACTTGTAAAATTAAATGGCACCGTCGTAGCAATTAGTGCCGCCACAAGAAAAACGGCTACTTTTTTCTTTGCTTCTGATTTCATATCTTCTCCTTTTATATAGCATTGTATATTTGACTCAAATTTATATTGTAACTAGCATATACTTTACAAACTCTCTTGTAAAATATCGATTTCTCATCACTTTTTCAATTTTACTGTATATATAAATTATTACAATAGACTGCGCTAAATTTCAGAATTTTTGCCACACTTTTGTTAAATAAAAGCACTTTCTTTATTTGAAATTAGCAACTGTTATTCCGTATTTTTTACTACACATTATCATAACTCCGATATTTCTTTCCTTATAGTATGTCTAATATTTTTTCAGCAAATTCTACTACAAACACTACTACGCAACTGATAACTGCCACCTGAAACAGACTTCTTCCCCACCATGCAAGTGCAACTGCAGTAATAAGTGCTATGATTGCAGATAATGTACTCTGCGTAGAATCCAAAATTGCCGGGAACGTCATTACTGCCAATGTTACATATGGGACGTAATATAAAAATGACTTTAATGTCTGATTTTTTATCTCTTTTCTTATTAATGTAAGAGGAAGCACTCTTATCAGATATGTAACAAGAGCCATTGCAAATATGTAAATATATATTTTACTGTTCAATTATTTTTCCTCCTTTACAGGGAACAAAATTGCTGCTCCAAGTGAAATTACTACTGTAAGTATTATTATTTTCATACCACTTGATATAGCTGAAAATAATGCTAATTTATTAAATATGTAACTTGCAACAAAGCTTATTATTATCAATACTGCAACTATTTTATTCTTTCTCGCAGGAGGTATGATGACTGCTATAAACATTCCATATAAACCTACGCTTAATGCACTAACCACTGAAACAGGAAGAAAATTTCCAAGCACTACGCCAAATACAGTTCCAAATACCCATGCAGGTGACGCAACTGCTGCCATTCCGAAATTATAATATGGGTCTAATTTCCCGTCTGTCAGTATTGACACTCCAAATATTTCATCTGTTATAAAATATCCCATTATGAGCCTTTTCCATATTGGTGTGTCTGCCGGAATTTTCTGACTCAATGCACATGACATAAGCAAATATCTTGCATTTGCAACCGCTTCCATAACAACCATTTCTATTAAACCTGCATGAGCTGCAATCAAAGTAAAGCAAATATACTCTCCCGCTGATGCATGAAGTCCAAAACTTGTTAATCCTGCTTGAAATGCTGTAATTCCTGCTTTTTTCGCCGCTATTCCTAATGTAAATGCCACAGCCAGATATCCCATGGCTATTGGTATTCCATTTTTTATTCCCCTTACAAATTCTTTTCTATGTGTATGTTGTTTCATTTTACCTAATCCCATTATTTCATTAAATTACTGTATATAAATTATGTAATGCCCCGCCCTTCGGTCGGCGGCTATTCGTCGGAAACTTTTATAGGAAATGAACTTCGTTCATTTTGTTTCCTCCTGGATAAAAAACTTTACCACTGTATAAGTGCCGCTCCCCAAGTTAATCCGGCACCAAATCCGGCAAGTAAAATCAAATCGTTTTCTTTAATTTTTCCTTCTTTATTTACTTTATCTAAAAGTATCGGTACGCTTGCCGCAGAAGTATTTCCGCATGTATCCAGATTTACAGGAATTTTGTCCATAGGTATTTTCTTTCTCTTTGATATAGAAGTTAAAATTCTTAAATTTGCCTGATGAAGCACAAATAATTCAACATCATCTATATTCTTTCCTGCCTTATTTAGGACTTCATCTATGCATTCAGGAACTTTTTTTACTGCAAATTTGAATACTGACTGACCTTCCATTGAGACATATCCCGGTGTCAAATCTCCTTTCACAATAGGATTATTGTTTTCACGTCCTTTGCACGCTAATACATCTCCGCCTGCTCCATCTGCGCCCTGTATTCCTGCTAAAATTCCCGGTGTTTCGCTTGCTGCAACAACTGCTGCACCTGCTCCGTCACCAAATAAAATACATGTTCCCCTGTCATTCCAGTCTACGATTTTTGACAAAGTCTCCACTCCAATTAAAAGTGCATTTTTATACATGCCCGTTTTTATGTACGCATCTGCTGTATTGAGTGCAAATAAAAATCCTGAGCATGCTGCATTTATATCAAATGCAGTTGCATTTACAGCCCCTAACTCCTTCTGAACGCTACATGCTGTACTAGGCAAAAGATTATCTGCTGAAACAGTTGCTACTATTATTAAATCTATATCCTCAGGTTGCAAATTTGCATTTTCAAGTGCATCCTTTGCTGCCATTGATGCCATAGTAACCGTAGTTTCGTCTTCGACTATATGACGGCTTTGTATTCCTGTTCTTTCCCTGATCCATTCATCATTTGTATCTACAAGCTGTGCTATATCATCATTTGTTAATACTTTTTTTGGAAGATAACTTCCTGTTCCCACTATTTTTGTATACATTTTTCTCTCCATTTTAATATTCAATTATGTCTATTCATTATCTGTCCCGAAGCCTGTTGATATTAAGAGAAAGAGCATTTGTCCCCGTCGGTTCAATGTTTTGTCATGTGGAATAATTAGAAACGAAGATTCTAAAATCAGACCACATGACAAAACGTTAGAACCGCTACGAGGGACAAGCAGCGCGAGCGTTCTTTCGTTAATATCAACAGGCTTCGGGGCAATATATAAATCATTGTTAATTTACTACTATATGGAGTATAGAGAATATTAATTTCTTTGTCAAATTAAAATACCCCATTTGGGTAGATTGTAATCTGACCAAATGGGGTGAAGGATAAGAAATTATTTTATAAGATAATTAAAATTTTTTCTCTGATTTTTTCAAAGTATTATTCAGTTAATGTCAATAATTGTAACACCGGCATTATTCGTTTTTTCTGCAACGCATTATTTTGTTAACACCTGCATTTCCCAGATTGAGTAGCCATAGCCTGTTCCTCTTTCTACTCCCTGGAATTTTACATATCTTGCCTTAACTGCGTTAAATTCTACAGTATCCTCTCTGCCATTCTGGTTTCTCATTTCTTTAACTGTTGTCCAGTTTTCTCCGTCCATTGATACCAAAATGTCGTAGTTCTTTCCGTATGCACCTTCCCAGTTAATAAGCACTTTGTTGATTTCATATGCATTTCCTAAATCCATTGTCATCCATGCATCATCTGCATAATTTGATGACCATCTTGATTCACCATTTCCATCAACTGCCTTTTCGCTTGTCATAGCATCATTTTCTGAGCCTGACTGCTTTGTATCTGCATTTAAAGCAACATTTGTTCCTGATGGAGTATTTGTTTCACCCTGTGAAACTTTTCCTCCGTAAACTTCCATTTCCCAAAGAGAATAGCCGTAGCCTGTTCCTCTTTCTACGCCTTGTAATTTTACATATCTTGCTTTTGTTCCATTTAATGATGCAGTATCTTCTCCACCATCCTGGTTTCTCATTTTCTTAACTGTTGTCCATTCTTTTCCGTCTGTTGACACCTGAATATCATAAGCTTTTCCATAAGCAGCTTCCCATTTAAGAACTACTTTTCCAACTGTATATGTTTTTCCTAAGTCTACGCTTATCCATGCATCATCTTCAAACTTTGATGACCAACGTGTTCCGTCATTTCCATCAAATGCATTTGCTGCTACAACATTTTCTCCTTCAGGTGCAGATGATGAAACTTCTTTATTTAATGCAAGATTTCCGTCCGGTGTATCAGGTTCAGCCGGTTGTGTAGGCTGTTCAGGTTCTGTAACGCCTCCCTGTTCTTCACCTTTTCCAAACAATCTTATTTCATATAAAGAGTTTCCATAACCTGTTCCTCTTTCTATGCATTTAATTCTTACATATCTTCCATTTACTGCATTGTCAAATGAAATTGATTCAAGTCCTGTGCTTCTATTTGAATCACCATTCTTCTGTCCACCAATTCCCTTGTTCTGAGTAAACATTGTTTTCCAGTTTGTATTATCAGAAGATACCTGAATTTCATATTTCTTTGCGTAAGCACCTTCCCAATACAATTTAATTCCACCAATTTCCTTATTTTCTTTTAAGTCAATTGTAATTGACTGTGGGTCCTCTGCTTTTGATTCCCAACGTGTATTGTAATCTTTATCGATTACGTTTGAAGCCTTACCATCTGCATTTGCTTCTGATGTAACATCGATAACTTCTGCTTTTGATAAGTCAATTTCAGGATAATTTGATAAGTCTGCAAATGTAACATCATCAGATGCTGCTACAGGTGCCTTTGTTCCTTTTTTGTAGATTTTGATGTAATTAAGGTTAAATCCGCCATCTACAAATTTAAGTTTCATTTTGTATTCACCTTTTTTGAGATGAATTGTCTTATCTGCTTTTACATTTTTCCAATCTGTTTTTGAATTATCTAAGTATGTTGTTAAAATGTAGTCGCTGTCATTATCTGTTTTTAACTTGATTGCACTGCTCTTTTCTGTATTTACACACTGAACTCTGTAATCAACTACATAATCAGCATCTTCTTTTACATTGATTGTGTAAATAAGTGAATCTCCATCATCAATCCAACCAACATATCCACCTTCCTGGTCATTTGTATCAGGTTCACAGCTAAAGTTTGTATAATAATCTTCAGCTTCAATTACACCTGAAACTTCATTTACAGGATCTGTATTCTGTACAGGTACATATGTTACTTTGTCTCCGTTTTCATCTATTGTCTTATCTTCATTCTTTGTAGGGTCAACATCAACTGTTGAATGTGCAGGTACTTTTGCACTTCCTAAATTTCCATTTGCATTTGCAAAATGTACTGATATTTCTTTATCAAACGGATTCCAAACTTCAGCTGTGTAAGTTGTCTTTCCATTTGCTGTCTTAGAAAATACCTGATAACTTGTGTAATCTGTTGACCAGATGCTTGTATCAATGTATCCTTTTGCACACATATTCTGGATATACCAATATGAGTTAAACATTTCATCTGTTGCAAGAACACCATCAATATAATTTCCATCTTCATTTAAATGAGATGTATATTCATTTGCCCAACGGCCAGCAGCACCATCTGCATCACTCAATGCCATAAATGGCCATAAAATGTGATACCATCCTTCAGGGTCAGATTCTCCATTTTTCTCAAGTTTCTTCTGATATGCTTTCTGAATCTGTTCGTACTGATTCCAAATATTATCTACTGTATTTTTTCTGTAACCCATATATATAATTGCAGGTGTTACAGGAAGTAAATGAATACCCATGATACAGCATGGATTTCCTGAGAAGTATGTACCATTTGTATATCCAAGTCCCCATACCATTCCTGTGTATGGAAGAACATCACAATCTTCATCGCCATATACATCTGTTCCATATCCCGGTGCCCAGTTGTTACTATCTAATTCTGTTCCTGCATCCATGTTGAACCAATACTGTTCAATTGCATCAACCTCTGATGTGTAGCCCCAGATACCTGCATCTCTGTATGTGTTATTTTCCGTTACAAGACCCCATAAGTAAAGTCCTGCCCATGCAAATGTTGCTTCTGATGCTGATTCCTGGTTGTTACCACTGTTGTTATCACCATATCCGCCTGCCCATGAATGTCCTTCATAAACATCAAAGTTTCTCATATATGGTAATAATTCATCATCCTTATCAGGATTCATTGCGTCTCTAATTAAAAGTTCAACCATATCACCATAATCTTCTACAAACTGTGAATCATATGATGCCAATACTGCTGCAGGGAATATGAAATATGCCCATAAGAAATGATGGTCTGATAAGTTAATTGCCATACCATGGTCACCACCATCACCACTTACTGCACCCCAACTTGTGTGATAATACATGTAATAAGGAAAATCTTCTTCTCCATCATATGTAAGCCAGTTTTCCATTATTTTTCTTAATACGCTGATAAGCTTGTCTCTTGTTTCGTATTCACCTAACTGGTCGGCAATTAAAATACCCATTGTAATAGGATGAGATTTTTTACCCTGCCAATATGGATCTGCTACCCAATATGATTTTAACGCACTGTCAGTAAACTGTTTCAAATATGCATACATCCATTCTGTATCATAACTTCCTGATTCATCAGGAGTTGTATACTGTGGAATAATTCCGTTAAATTTCTGAGTGTAGTTAAATTCATTTCCTTCATGAATTCTTAAATCACCACGAACTGAATTGTAAATTAATGCCTTTCCTGATTCAGCCTTCTTATATGAAGCATCTGAATATTTCCACTGATGTGGCATCATACACATTAATGTTGAATTTTCAATTCCATTATCATTTCTCTTCTGACTGATAACTGATTCATATTTTGTTGTATTAACTGCTTTTGATTCATCATATGTAGCTGTTACCTTTGTATCTGTTACATATGAATATGCATGTTTATACATATATGCTAACTGTGCTACAGCTTCTGCGTCTTTAGCTGATTCAGGATTATGAACTTTTGCTGCCTCTTTTTGTGTTGCTAAAAGCTTAATAGGTTCATCTACTGCCAAAGCACCTACAACCATGTAATTCTGATTATCCCCTAATGAAATTTTCAATTTGCTTCCAACTCTTGTTACTGTAGAGCCTGCTGGCATATAAACACCGTAATAATGATACTGTGTCTTATTTCCATCCCCAGGTGCTTCACTTTCATTTTTAGCTTCAACACCAAACTGGTCACCCTTTAATGTTTCACTATCTTCTTTTAATACTTCTTTTCCGTCTTTGTCAAAGAATTTTACTAAATTGGCTACATTTATTTCTACAGAAGATGCATCTTCAAATGTTGAATATACATATGGAGAACCTTTAATTAATGTATTTAACATTTTTGGTGAATCTGTATCTGTATATGCTACATCTACTGACCAGTCTCCATAGCTATGTAATTTAGCTGATGCTTCTTTTGTTACTGCTGATGTTCCAATTGTAATATCTTTATATTTACTTTCTGCTCCCATACCACCATTATCTGAACGTGTATAGAAACCATCTGCGTAATATAATCCAAGACCTGTTGCTGAATATGAATATACTAATGGAAGTGCCGGCATTGTGTCACTGTACTGAGTATAAACAATAGATGTCCACCAGTCATTTGATGGTATTGCACTTTTTACGTTACTTGTAACATATTTAGGATCTCTTGGCTGTAAAAGGTTTGTATCATCAATTGCATAACTTCCTTTACCTAATTTAACAACTTCTTTCTTTGGTAAATCAGGAATCTGGTTAACTACCTTTTCATCACCATTCTGATACTCATATACTTTAATTTCTCTGATAGAATATCCTGAGCCTCTTCCGTATGCTATTCCCTGCATACGTACATATCTGACATTTTCTGCATAAAATGAAATGTCATCATCTTCACCATTTCCTCTTATATTTCTATAAACCGTATTCCAGTTGTTTCCATCTGCTGAAACCTGCAAATCATAAATTCTTGCAAATTCTGTCTGCCACTGTAATACAACTCTTCCTACTGTATATTCTTTTCCCAAATCTACAGTAAGATTCTGGTCTGCTGTCTGGGCCACGCTGTCATATGACTGTGATAACCAATATGAATCATAGTCATCATCTACTGCATTGCTTCCACTTAACGGAGTCGATGCCCACCATGGCTGAGAATAAGAAGAAACTGATACCTCTTTGCCCAATGCTATATTCTCTGCTTCTGAAACAGGCGCAATACAATTATCGTCGCCAATTCCATAAATGCCAACTTCTCTTATTGATGCTCCCCAACCTGACTTCTTATCGTCTGAGCCTGACTGGGATTTGCTATAGTTTATTAAGATACGTACATAACGACCATTTCCCTTTGTTAACTTATAATCTTCAGTCGCATCTGTACTTAAAACGTCCTCATAGTAACTGTAGTCAACTGTACCATCTTTTTTAAGTACATTCTTAACTTCTCCTCCGTTACCACTTGTTGTTTCATAGATTTTTGTCCAATTAATTTCATCATCTGAAACTAATACCTGATATGCAACTCCATAGCTGGCATCATTCTGCCAGTCAATAACTACTTTGCTGATATCAGCCTTTCCTCCAAGGTCAATATCTAACCACTGGTTTGCTTTATTAGCTGCTGCTCCCCACTGAGTTGATATTTTACCATCTGTGGCAAAGCTTGCTACATCGCCACCATTTAATGATGAAGCATACGCAGGTCTGTTAGTTGATAATAACCATGGTTTGCTTCTGTCTGCTGCACTTACATGCAAATTTGAAAAATCTGCGCTTCCTGCTAACATTGCCATACTTAAAGCACATGCTAACGATTTTTTAATCATTCTGTAATGCTTAGTTCTCATATTACCTTTCTCCTTTTTATTTGGATAAGATAATATAATAAAACTTCCCCTTCATAACGATATAATATAATTAAACCTTTCCCTTTATTATATATAACAAATTAAGTAAAACTTTTTTTAATCCTCCCTTCATATAATTTGCATACACTTTGTTCTTTCCTTTTTTCCACATCACGATATTCTTTGTACTCTGCTGTAAATACTTATTATTCATGACATACACTGCTATTAGTATTAAACCTGTAACCTGCTCAAATTTGCAGTTACGTGGGTATATTAAACCCACGCAACCACTTATTTGATTTAAATAGCAATTTATTTAAAAAGTTAATATGCTTTTTTTACTTAATTATGCTCACCCTTTTAAATAATATTTAACTCTCATTTATGTTGTCACAGACTAATTTTATCTTCCATATACCTCAAATTCATATATTGAATATCCATATGGAAGTGCTCTTGTTACACCCTGCATTCTTACATATCTTGCATTTACAGTATTAAATGTAACTGTGTCTTCTCCACCATCCTGATTTGTTAAATCCTTTACTGTTGTCCAGTTCTTTCCATCTGTTGATGTCTGGATTTTATATGCTTTACCATATGCTGCTTCCCAATTAATAACTACTTTTTCAACTGATTTTACTGTGCCTAAATCTACTGTAAGCCATGCATTATTTGCAAAATTTGATGACCATCTTGTATCTTTATTTCCATCTACTGCATTGCTGCCTGCAAATTCATCACTTTCATTTCCTGACTGGGAAACTGTACAGTTTTTAGAAACAACTGATGCGGAAGCTGTTGTCTGTGAAGCTACGCCATATACCTCAAATTCATATATTGAATACCCGTATGGAAGTGCTCTTGTTACACCCTGCATTTTTACATATCTTGCATTTACAGCATTAAATGTAATTGTATCTTCTCCACCATCCTGATTTATCAAATCTTTTACTGTTGTCCAGTTTTTTCCATCTGTTGATGTCTGAATTTTATATGCTTTACCATATGCTGCTTCCCAATTGATAACAACCTTGCTGACTTTATATGATTTTCCTAAATCTACTGTAAACCATGCATTGTCTGCAAAATTTGATGACCATCTTGTATCTTTATTTCCATCTACTGCATTACTGCCTGCAAATTCATTACTTTCATTTCCTGATGTTGTAACAGTCTTGCCCTTAGCCACATTAGTTGTATCTTCCTTCACTGCTTCCTTAGTAAATACAATATCTCCAATATTAACCGCACCATCTACTGAACTAATTGCAATCGTATGCTCACCCTTTGCCAATGTTAATTGTAAATTATGCTGTATAAATGTTGTCCAATTTGTGCTTCCCGTAACAGGAACGTTTACTGCATTTGCTCCATCAACCTTTACAGTTATATTCTTTGCATTGTATTTTGTGTCTCCTGCTGCCAAACCTATATTAACCTTATATGTTCCTGTATCAGCTGCATTAACCTTATATTCCAGTGAAGATCCTGAAACAAGGTTTCCTACATAATTTGGTGTTGTAGATGTGTTCTTTGTTATTCCTGATGTAGCACTTACATACTCTGTTGCATTAATTGTTCCCGGGATTTTCTTTGCTGTTACTGTTTCTCCACCACTTGATTTCGAAAGTCTCTTTTCAAGCTGATCGTAATAAAGTGACTGTGGATATAATGTTGCTCCTTTTCCAATTCCTTCTTTATAGTCTTCCGGTGCTGTATTTACAGTTCCATACTGTGAAGACATTGTTGTAGGTGTTGTCTTAACATTTGTAGCAGCACCTTGAGTTCCTATAATATAACCATTTCCAAACTGTCTTGAATCAATAATATAATTCATTCCTGACTTATAATAATTTCCTTTTGTGTTCCAGAAAACAGTTTCTGTTGATGTATAACCATGTCTGTTTCCTGCAGTGCCACCATATGGTCTTACATTTGATTCAACAAAATCACCATTAAGTTCTTCATTATCAATTAAGTTAGACATACTTAAATACATATGGAAATCACTTCCGTATTTTGGATTTGTTGATGTATAATGATAAATTACATTTCCACTTGTATATGCATATTTAAATGAAAAACTATGTCTTGCACTTGTTGATGAGCAATTTTTAATTAATGCTTCCTGTGAACAAACATTCATTCCATAACCGTTTCCGCCACCACCTTCATACTGTGGATGACTGAAATCACAGCTGTCAATTGTAATGCTTCTGCACTGGCTTAAATCAAGTCCGTTCGAAATCATATGAATTTGACTTGCATTTTCTGCCTGATATGTAGAAATATTCTTTGCAAAACAGTTTACATTTAATGCAAATTTAATCAAAAATGCATTATTTGCATCATATGCTCCTGTTCCACTTGTCTTATAGTCTTCCTCTCCCCAGCCATTTGTCTTGCTGTTGGCTTTATTTCCAATGGAAAAGTCTGTCAATCCTACATTCTGCTGCTTTGGAGTTACTTTATAAACTCTGGCATTGTCTCTTGTTTTCATATAATATCTTGTAGGGATATCAATTGTAATTGTCTTACTATTCTTATCTACTGCTGTTATCTGTCTATAAAATGTTGTTCCCATTGTTGTAGGATTTACACTTGCTGACCAGAATCCTGACATCTGATGTTCATTAATCCATGCAGCTGTTCTGTCACTTCTGATAATTACCCAATCACCAACTTTTAAATTTCCAACATTACTCAAATAAATTTTATTTGTTGGTGTTTTTGGTATATCCTGTGACAAACTATAATAATTTCCATCGTCAGCACTATTCCATGTACCACCATTTGGAGATACATTAATAACCTGACTATATCTCATATTTTCCGCATAGCATCTTATAAAAGTCTTTCCTTTTCCTGCTCCTTTAAATAAGATGTTGCTGCCTTTTATTCTTAAAGCTGCTGAATTTGAAGTAGTTGGCTTTACCTTGTATGTTCCTTCCGGAAGATATACTGTTCCACCACCTGATGCCTCAACAGCGTTGATTGCATTTTGAATTGCTGATGTTGAGTCTTTCGCTCCTGTACTGTCAGCTCCATAATTTACTACATTTACATACATTCCACTCATCTGAGTTGGAACTTCTTTTTCACCTTTTTCATATCCTGCATATGAAAAATCCTGTAAAAACTGTCCGCTACTGTTCGTGTATCCGGGTGTCCAGTTACTCGGATATAAACTACTTCTCCATGTGTCTGCTCCTTTTACCAAAGCTGTTCCGTTGATTGTTCCTAATGATGCGGTAACCATCATTAAAGAAAGTGCCATTGACACTAACTTTCTCCTGTTCATTTTTTACCCTCCAATTTTCCTAATATAATTATATAAAAGAGGCCCATAGCCCTTTTTCATGCTATGAAGCCTCTTTAATATCTGTCCTTTAATCTAGTATTTTACTTTCCATATACCTTCATTTCCCATAATGAGTATCCATACGGAAGTCCTCTCTTAACACCCTGCATTCTTACATATCTTGCATTTACTGTGTTAAATGTGATTGTATCTATTCCACCGTTCTTTCCTGTTACATCTTTTACTGTTGTCCAATTATTTCCATCCGTTGATGTCTGAATTTTATAAGCTTTACCATATGCTGCTTCCCAGTTAAGTACAACTTTATCGATTGCATATGTTTTTCCTAAATCTACTGAAATCCATGCATCATCTGCAAAATTTGATGACCATCTTGTTCCTTCATCTCCATCAAATGCATTTGCCGCTGCCATTGCATCTGTCTCTGTTCCTGATGTTGATGCGGTTTTACCTTTAGCAACATTTACTAATGTTGTTTCTCCTTCATCTGGTTTTGAAGGTTCTGTAGGCTGTTCAGGTTCTGTTGTACTTCCACCATTAATTGTGTAAGTAGCTGTTGTAACTTCTGAAGCAATCATTCCTTTTCTGTATGCTATTGCTTTAATTGTTGTGTTCTTATTTAAAGTAATGCTTGGTACATAAAGTTTTGAGTTTTCATTTGGTGTAGAACCATCTGTTGTATATCTGATTTCAACACCCTTTGTTGCACTGCTAATCTGTAACTTCTGGTTTCCTGAGTAATTTCCTGAAGCTAAGCTAAATGATGGCTGTTCAACCTTCTTTGCTTCATATACTCCAACTTCCCAAAGAGAATATCCATACTGCATTACTCTCTTTTCGCCCTGAAATCTTACATATCTGCATGTCGTTGCATCAAATACAATTTCTTCATCTCCTCCTTTTCCTGATGTTGTACTGTAAACTGTATTCCAACTATTTCCGTCCACTGATGTCTGAATCTTATATGCTGTTGCATATGAAGCTTCCCAATCAAGTGTTACTTTGTTGATTGTGTAATTTCCACCTAAATCAATGTTGAACCACTGATCATCTGTAAATTCTGATGACCATCTTGTTGTTCCATCATTATCTACTAATTTGTCACCACTTACTGATGGATTTTCACTTGAAGATACTGTTACATTCTTTCCTAATGCGATGTTAGTATTCTTTGATACTTCTGCACCATTTACTGTAATTGTTGAAGATGCCATTGCTGATGTAATGTATCCGTCTTTTACTGCTATTGCTTTTACTGTTGATGTACTTGATACAGGAATAATGCCGTCATAAACTTTTGATGAAGTTGTTGGTCTTGTTCCGTCTGTTGTGTAGTAAATTGTTGCACCTTCTGTAGATGACTTAATTTCTACATACTGTGTATCATCATATGTACCTGTCGGAACTGAAATCTCCGGTGTCTGAGCCTGAGTAATATTAAATTTCTTATCTTTGTATACTTCAAAGCTTACTAACGCCTTTGCACCAATTGTTGCTGTTCCTAAAGTTGTTCCATTTGCGTTCTTAAATGTTACTTTCTTTGTAGCATTTGTTGGGTTCCATACTGTAGCAGTATATTTATTTGTATTCTTATTGTAGTAAACTGCTGCTGAGCAATCTCCTGTTGCTACAATATCAGTTGTCTTTGTTCCTAATTCTTTCATACTGTTAATGAACCAGTATGTATTTGCTGTATCTGTTTTCTGTACCTTATCATCATTTGCAAGGAATTTCTGTAATGCCAATGTTGGATTTGTCTGTGATAAGAATGGCCATGTAATATGCTGCCAACCTGTATCTGCCTGTGGATATGTGTCTAACATTGTCTGAATTTCTTCTTCAGCCTTTCCTTCATTTCTAGCTACGATAACGGCTTTCTTCATAGCTTCATCAGTATCATCTAATAATCCCTGATAAATTTCTGCACATCTTTCCTGATTCATACCGTAGTATGTTAAATATTCAGAAATTGGTAACCACTGAATACCATATACATATAATGGCTGTCCACCAAAGAATGTACCGTAGAAGTTAATTCCTCCATAAACCTGTCCTACAACATCGTATGGCCATTCCTTAACCCAGTTATCTTTATCATAATCAAACCAGTACTGTTCTACTGCATCCATTTCATTTGAGAAGCCAAATACACCTGCATCTCTGTATGTGTCATTTCCTGTAAGTGTTCCCCATAAGTATAAACTTACCCAGCTGAATAATGATTCACTTGCTGATTCCTGATTGTTTCCTGAATCATTGTCTGCGTATCCGCCTGCCCATGAATGTCCTTCATATAAATCATATGATCTGAATCTACAGAATTCACTATCATTATCAGATGGATTTGCGTAATCTCTGATTAACATTTCAATCATTTCTTTGTAATCATTGTAGAACTCTTCATCATATGTTGCTAATACTGTAGCAGCAAACATAAAATATCCGTATGTGAAATGGTGGTCACAAATTGAAGCATTTGCACCAAATTCACTCTGTGCATAATAAAGTGTTCCCCAATTGTTATCATATATGAAATAACTAATGTCCTCTTTACCATCATATGTAAACCAGTTAACAAGAATTTTCTTAATTCTAGCAAGAAATTCATCTCTTAATTCTGTATCCCCTAACTGGTCAGCCATAAGAACTCCCATTCCTAACGGATGTAAATTCTTACCTTCCCAATAAGCATCTGCTGCAGGGTTTAAATTCTTTGTTGCATCATCTAACTGTGCTAAATACATCTGTGCTTCTTCACTGTCGAAATCACTTCCTGATGGAATTGCAAATGTTGGAAGAAGACCTGCAAATGTTTTTGTTGTAGTAAATTTATTTGAAATGATTGTCTTTAAATCACCTCTTACTGAAGTATATGTTGTGAATGCGTTATTATCATCTGTTGAATTTTTCCACTGATGAGGAAGCATACATAACATAGATTCATTTGAAAATCCATTTCTCTTTACTGTTGTTGTTAAGTTATAGTGTGAATTAATCTTTGCATTGTCATCACTATAATCATATGTTACGGTTGTATCTGTTACAAATGCATATCCATGTGCAAAGAATGTTTCTAACTGGTTCTTTGCCTGCATTGTACCAATTGACATATATCCGTCATCTGAAGGGAATGTTACTTTAATATAACTTCCGATTTTCTTAAATGTTGTATTTTCAGGTACTGTTAAACAATAATAACTTGTTGAGTTTTTTGTACCGTTCTTATTGTCATCATCTGTAACCTGAAGTCCAATATGGTCAGCTGTAATCTTATCAAGATTATTTGCTAAAATTGTATTTCCATTTGCATCAAAGCACTGTGCATCAGCTGATGATGAAATATAAATTGTTCTTGTTGTTCCATATTCAGTAAAAATATATGGTGAATCTTTTACATGTGTTGACTGCATTGCTACATGATTATCATCACATAAACCAACTTTTACTGAGTAATCACTGTAATTCATGACTTTGTCACATGCTGACGCTGTATCAAGATTCTCAGGCATAATGTAAAAATCAGGTTTTGTTTCTGAAACTACTGAAACATTTACATCTGTTTCACCCATTGCCGGAAGCCAGCCTTCTGTAGCTGTTAAAACTCCAAGTCCTTTTGTTGAATATTTTGTCTTTAATGGAAGTGTTGATAACATATTTCCAAACTTGTTAATTAAAATTGACTGCCACCAGTCATTACTTTCAACAGGAACTTTAATATTATCTGCTGCATAAACCGGAAGTTTAGCTTTTGCTTCGTACATATCATTTGACAAATAACTTCCTTTATTGTTAGCTGTTTTCTTTACCTGAGACTGTGGTAGTGATTCTATATTATGTGTTACCTTCTTGTCTCCATTTTTATATTCGTATACCTGTAATTCATTAATGCTAAATCCACTTCCTGTCTCAACTCTTGTGTATCCATACATTCTTACATAACGTGCATTAGCATACAGTTCTACATTGTCTACTTTATTTCCTGAACCTTTTGTCTGTCTGTATAATGTTGTCCAGTTATTTCCATCTGTAGATGTCTGAATATCATAAATCTTTCCTGCATCTGATGCCCAATTTATAATTACTCGACCTATCTCATAGTTTCTACCTAAATCTACGCATAACCATTGTTTATCTTTTTCACCTGATGTCCAATATGAATTCATATTTCCATCTACAGCATTCTTTGCAAGTACTGTTGACTGGTCAATTACGCCATTGTCATCATACATCCACCATACATCTCTAAGTGATGAAGCTGTTACATTCTTGCCTTCTGCTATATTTTTTCCGTAATCTACAGGTCTCTGTGTAACTCCGTTTAATCCGAGAACCTGAAATTCATATAATGAATATCCATAAGCAGCCAAAGCTTTATCTGTCATATAAATTCTTACATATCTTGCTGAGCCACTTAAATCAATTGTTTCGTTTCCACCCTTACATGAATTGTTTGTGTAAACATCTCTCCAGTTTTCTTCATCATCAGAAAACTGAATCTTGTAAGCTGTTGCGTACGCACCTTCCCACATAAGTTTTACACCTGTAATTTGTGTAACTTTTCCGAGGTCTACGTACATCCATTCATTTTTGTTGTTCCATGAACTTTCCCATCTTGTCGATGTTGAGCCATCCACTGCATAAGACGGATCACTGTTTTCTACAGATGAGCTGGCATATACCATTCTTCCGTTCGAAATAACATATGGTGTATTGTCATCCGCTGCCTTTACAGTAGGCATTAAATTCTGCGCAGGTACTACTCCAACTACCAACGCTGCTGAAAGTGCAAAACTTGCTGCTCTTTTTGACACTTTTCTTAGATTTTTAATTCTCATTGAATAAAAACCTCCCCTTCATATTTTTTATGAAAAACGCGCTATGCGTTTTTATTCACTTTCTGCGATTACGTAAAATATTTGCCCAATCTCAATATTTCTCGCATAAATATAATTAATAATCTCAACATTTTCCGCATAATATAATTAATACAAACCCTTTCTGATTTCTATTATTATCACTCCACGGTTTTCAATAATAATTCAAAACTCTATACATATTTATTTGGTAATTTTTATTTTTCTAAATTACCAAGATAAAAATAAAGCGTATATTAAAAAGTTTTCAATACACGCATTAACTCACGAAATATCAGGCTGACTTGCCCGCTTTTTTGAATCCGACCCCCAACATATTCCCAATATATATGTCGTTCTATATTTAAAATATTAGAATTTAAAAACATTTTTTGCAATATATCATCAAAAAAATGTCTATTTTATTTGTTTTTTTGTTGATTATGCACAAATACCTTACTATTTTATGGGATTTCAAAATTTTCATTTTGGTGTTTTTGCCTTTTTTGCAAAAAAAATAGCGCAAAAAAATGTCGAAAAAACATAATTTTACGCTTATTTTTGATAAAAATATTTTTATTTTTTTATTAATTCTTTTATTAAATCCATTTTGTCCATAGCCATTTCATATCCCATTTCATTTGTCTGTCTCAACACTTTCACATCCTTTTCAAAACTATTGAGTTTCACCTTTGGCTGAAGTATTATTGCCTTTCCCTCATCTTCCAACTTATGACAATACTCTACTGTCTCGTTATATCTGATGTGTCTTGTATATAGGGCATTTGCTAATTCAGGATATTTCTTTTTAACACGATTCGCTGCAAATTTGGTCTTTGCATTTAATGTTTTCCTATATTCTAATGGCTGTGTCAGGATAATTAGATTTTTTTCATTTCCATCCGCCATAGACTTACGTATCGGAATCGGGTCAGCTATCCCTCCATCATAATATGGTGTTCCATTAATGTTAATCGTTGGGAAAAATCCGGGTATTGCACATGTTGCTCTTAGCATTGTATATTTATCATCCATTTCCATGCCATCCATATACTCAGCTTTTCCTGTAATACAATTAGTTACACCAACTCTTACCTTTCCTGTGTATTTCTTATATGTTTCCATATCAAATGGCATTAATTCATTTGGAACTGTTCCATATGCAAATTCAAGACCAAATAAACTTTTATCTGTCTTAAAATTATTTATTCCGATATATCTTTTGTCATTTCTATATTTTTCTAATACAAGTAAATTTCTTTCCTTCTGTTTTGAAATATAAGATATCGCATCTGTTATTCCTGCCGATACACCTATTACATAAGGAAATTCGATACCATTATCTAATAACGCATCCATTACGCCACAACTAAAAATAGGTCTGAATGTTCCACCTTCTAAAACTAATCCTGCCATACTATTCCTCCTAATGCTTCATTCAGATTTGTTTTACATAAAATACTAATCCAATTAATAACTTTAAAGTCACTCTTTTGTTTTTTATTGTATCTTTTGTTATTTGCAGCCTAAAAGTATATTTTTATAAAACAACATGTCTCTGTGAAATATTAACCGTTGACTCTCTTGTTTCTTCTTCTCTTAGTTTAATTTCAACTATTTTAATTATCTGCTGAACCATTTCATCTTTTTTATAAATATCGCTACAAAATGTTTCTTTAAGTGAACACCACTTATCAACCATACATACTATACCACCCTCAATATTTTTAGGTGGTATCGGTACTAGTGGAAACATATGTCTTACTATAAGATTCTTTTCTATTTCTGTTAATTTAAAATCCCTTGTAGCATTTTTCAATGCTATTGCCGGGTGTTTAAATCCATGCCATCTTCCATGAGGTTTATGCCAGTCATATAAAAAATAATCATGCAAAAGGCCGCCTCTTATAAGACTTTCCCTATCATATTCAGTTCCCATGGCTTCTGCCATCAAAAAGCTATTGTATGCTACAGCTATGCTATGTTCTAAGCAACTTGTTTTTCCATGTTGTACAAACTTATGCATAAGCATTACTTTTTCTCTGGTACAAATAGGCATTGCTATTTCTAAAAATATTTGTTGCTTTAATTTGTCGTCCAACATATTCTCCTTTATTAATCTGTATTGCCCCTTCCTTCGGTCAGCGGCTATTCGTCGGAAACATTTATAAAAAATGAACTTCGTTCATTTTGTTTCCTCCTTTATTAATCTATATTGCCCCTTCCATTCGGCTTCTTCCCTGTAAGACTCATTCCTTATGGCTTTGATTTCTTAGAAAAACTGCCTTTACATGCGAACATGAAGGCAGTTTTTTGTAATTCTGAGTTATTAAATAATATAACAGGCTTCGCCATATTTTTCTTCCCAAATCCAATTGAAGTTGTCAAAATAATTTGTATTCGGGCAATCTTCGTGTAAATCTTCTGCTATTATCTGGATTATATGGCGTAACTCTAATTTTTCTAAATATTTTTCAGGAATTGCTCTTGCTCCAAGATATGCACCAAGTATATTTCCTGTTACGGATGCTATTGCTCCGCTTTTACCGTCATTATTGACCGCAGCATGAATTGCTTTTTCAAAATCTTCTTCATACTTTAAACTAAAGTAAATTGCTGCTGCAAGTACTTCATCGGCACTATTTCCTATACCGATTTCTGATACTGCTTCTTTATCATCTATATCGTCACCGGCTAAAGAAACAGCTCTGCTTAACCCTTCCATGACGCTTTCAACATGTGGTTTATATCCACATAATCTTTTTACTGTGTTCATTGCATCTGACACAGCTTCTTTTAAAGTCATTTCCGTATATGTTACTTTATTTATTATATGAGCTAATATTGCAGCTGAAATATAAGCAGCATCATATCCATGTGTAGATGCAGCTACATTTGCAGCAAACACATCTATTTCTTCAATCTGCATATTTTCTTCTTTAAAATAAAGTCCCACAGGAGCGATTCTTGTAATAGCTCCAAAATCCATTCCTAACTTTTCAGGCTTTTCAACACTTCCAAAATCGCCTTTGAAAATATCTATTCCTGATTCTAATGAATGTCTTCTACTATGCAAATTTTCTATATTATATAACCATGTTGTATGGCTTTCGTTAGTATTATCACTTTCCTGTGTTTTAACCCAATCTTTGTATGCCTGACATACTGTTGCAACATCTGGTCCCTCAGTACCTATTTTACAGGCTTTTGTCTTTCCTGATAAAATTCCATTTGCAGTAAATAACGATAACTGTGTTATATCTGATATTCCTGCTTTACCATTTTCATCTAATAAATATTCGCTAATACCATTTTCACCATGTTCTTTACGAATATCATCAATGTTAAGATTCATAACCGGGTAACCAAGTGCATCACCTACAGCACCACCTAACATACAACCCCTTACCTTATCTAAAATAATAGGATTCATTAATTTCCTCCTCCTTTTATCCTTTACGCACAACTATATTATCATTTCCAATTTTTCATTGTGCGATGTAACTATTCACGTTCTTATACATTTTCCATTATAATACAAATATTCTATATACTCAAAACAATATTTTACTAATTTGTTAATTTTTTATTGCCCAACGCATTTTTGTTGATCTTGCACGCGGATTCATATTACATTCTTCTGCAGACGGTCTTATTACATCCTTTGCAATTTCTGAAAATATTCCCTGCTTATATAGGGCTTTAAATGCCTTCTTTACAAGTCTGTCTTCACCTGAATGGAAAGTCAGAATCGCAACTCTTCCACCTGGTGCCATTGCATCCGGTAGTTTTTCAAGAAAATCATATAACACTTCAAATTCATTATTTACATCAATCCTTAGAGCCTGAAATGTTCTGGCACAGGACTTTTTCACTGCTTCTTTTCTTTCTTTCTGTGGAATAAAAGATAATGCCTCTTCTATTACATCTTTAAGCATAAGTGTTGTTGTTATTTTCTGTCCTTTTCGGTTCCTTTCCACTATAGCCTTTGCAATTTCAGCGGCATAAGGTTCGTCTGAGTTTTCAATAAACATCCCTTCAAGTTCATCTTCCCTGATATTTTCCAATCTTTGAGCTGCTGAAATTCCTTTATTCGGATTTAATCGTAAATCAAGCGGGCCATCATATTTATAAGTAAATCCTCTCTCCGGATTGTCAATCTGCATAGATGATACACCTAAATCTGCCAATACAAAATCAAATGGGCCGTATTCTTTTGCCACTTCATCTATATTTGCAAAATTAGTATTAATAGCTGTAAATATATTGTCTCCAAATCCTTTGTCTGCTAATCTCTTTTTTGTTTTTTCTATTTCTATCGGATCTATATCTAATCCGTATACATGACCATTTCCTTCAAGGCATTCGAGCATCTTTGATGTATGTCCACCATATCCTAGAGTTGCATCCAATCCTTTCTGCCCCGGCTTTATTTGTAAAAATTCTAATATTTCTTTTACACAAATAGATATATGCATACCTGCAGGAGTACTTCCCTTTCGTATTACTTTTTCTATTGTATCAGCATATTTTTCAGGCTGTTGTTCTTTATACTTTTCTGCATACGTTCTCGGGTGCGTTCCTTTATATCTTACCCTTCTTTTGTGAACTTTTTCTGTCTCAATATTTTGGTTGTTATCCATTATGCAATCCTTTCACTATTATATTTTAGGGGGTATTTAAAATATATATTTTTTACAGCTATGAAATGGTAGTTATTTGCACAAATTTTAATCACGTCACATTTATTTATAACTGCATACCGTTTTCTGTAAACTATATAGACATTTAATAGTCTATACTCTCTTTGAATCGTTAAATTCTAATAACATTTCTACCGAGTTTAACATACAATTCATCTGATATTCTACTGCAAAGCATATTTGCTCGAATTCAGGATATCTTATCCTTGCCTGTTGAATAAGAGGAATGACATGCTTATCTGTCTCATTAATGTACTTAACGAGTCTTTTTCTCGAAAATATTAAAGCCATTGTCGACACATTATTACACCTGTCAAACATCTTTGTTATCGTTGCTTCTCTATTATCAATTAGCCTTGCAAAATATTTTAATCTTGCTTCTTCCTTATCCTCACCTGGCTTAACTTCAAATGTCATTGCTTTTACCCCGGCTTTAACAATATCATTTATAGGCATACTTGTTTCCGAAATATTACAATCTTCACACACATCATGTAAAAGCATCGTTGCAATTATGTTGTCTTCTTTAATTCCTAAGGATATTGCATGTCTTGCAATTGTTAACGGATGAATAATATACGGTCCACCTTCCATCCTTGTCTGTTCCTTATGGCATTCATTCGCCATTTCCAATGCCATAATTGACTGTTCCATGTTGTTATCATGCACATATCTGTAAATATAATTGTACAGTTCATCCACGTTCATTACATCCTGTACTCTCTGATGAATTCTTACTTTGTCATTTGTCATAATAATCACCCCTTTGTGTTGTTATACGCATTTGACACTATTAAATTGTAAATAAAGTTATTATTTTATTTTATCATATTAGTGTAAAATGTTCTACCAAAACCCTGGAATATTGCACTTAAACTCATACAAATATTGCGGTGATTTTTTCAAATATTTCATTAAAAAACATACAAGTATTACATCAAAAATTATACAAATATTTCATTAAAATTGATTCATAATAAAGTCCCATATATAACACAAAGAGGCTTCGCTTCAACAACCTAAATGTTGAAGCGATAGCCTCCGTTTTCAATATCTTTTATTTATTTTTCTATTGTATTGCTCCAATTATAATCAATTGGTAATTCTGCAGGATTTACCACCTTAAGAATCTTATCATATAAGTAATTATGAGCTGCCTCATTTACCATTGATCTCTTCTGGTAAATCTTCTTTCCGATTTCATAAATATTGAATTCTTCTACATTACTGTATGCAATTGTTCCGTCTTCTAAAATTGCATATGATCTTGTGTAGTATTTTGCTGAAAGTCCTTCTGCATTGTAGTCTTTCAAACCAAATGTTCTTACATAATTCTTTGCTGTCTTTGAATCGCCAACTACATCGCCAATCAAACCTTTGTCTGTTGCTTCATAGCTTGCTACATAAGAATTCTTGCTGTTTAATACAATGTCATTCTTTGTTATTGGGTTGTCACCATATACTATTCCGCAAATAACACCTGCTTTTTCTACTTTCTTTCCATCAATTTCAGGTTCTACAGAATATACGATACGAATTCCCATATCTCCTTCTACTCCGTTGAACTTAGCACTCATCTGATATCCATGTACAATAACTTTATCTGAAACCATTGATGGAGCTTCTGTTGTTGTTTCAACTGGTTTTGTTGTTTCAGGCGCCTTTGTTGTCTCTGGTGCCTTTGTTGTTGTCTCAACCGGTTTTGTTGTTGGTTGTTCTACAGCTGCTGTTTTATAAAGTCTTGCATCTGTAATTGTAAAACTTCCATATCCCTGTGTATTATGAATATGGAAACCAGTATTTGTCTGGTTAATATTTAAACCTGATTTCTGAAGGTCAATTACAACTGTCTTTGCAGTGGATGATGGAGCTTCAACTACATCGCCGCTTGTTGTCACAAACTTAACTGCCTGATTTTTGTTGAACCAATACGGGTTCTTCATATCTGTAAAGAATTCTAATCTAAGTTCTTCAAATGCTCTTGTATCACCTGTATATGTCAACTGAAGATATCTGTATCCTGCAGGTGCATTGTAATTTACCTGACCCATATACTGGTATCCGTTTCCTGTACCTACTGTCCATGTTTTCATGAATTCATTAATTACGATATCTTCCGATGTATCTCTTGATGTTTCAGGTGTCTTAGTTGTTGTCTCAACTGGCTTAGCTGTTTCAGGTGCCTTTGTTGTTGTCTCAACTGGTTTTGTTGTTTCAGGTGCCTTTGTTGTTGTCTCAACCGGTTTTGTTGTTTCAACCTGTCCAGGATTGTTTAAATCATCAGGTGCATCTGGATTTTCAATCATTGATGCTGTTGGAATATCTAATGAAATAGTATATTGGTTATTATCTTCATTAACTTCGTTCTGAATTCTATTAACATCATCAACCCATGCCATTATGCTATGTTTTCCACTTGTAGCTGTCCAGTAATTTCTCTGTGCTGAACCAGAATTTACTGTTAAATCAACTGACTGTCCTGCTGCCAATCCGCTATTATATTTATCGCACCATAAAATATTTGATGTATTTCCATCAATCTGTAACTGATATCCAATAGTTGTTCCTGCCGGAATAGCTGTATCACCTGCATTTGTAATTGTTGCAGTAAATACTAACTGATCTCCAACAGCAATGTCCTGCTTATTAGCAACTATCTTTGATACAACTAAGTCATATCCACCTGAAACTCTTGTTACAGGATTTGTAGCTGCATCTCCATAAACATTAAATTTCTTTGTTCTTGTATTATTGTTCTTGTCTGTTTCATTTGGAAGTTTATTTGTATCATCTGCTGTTGCAACGATTGTATGACCTCCTCTTGAAGCTGTCCAAGCACCTGTTGTTGAAAGTTTAACTGTCTGTCCTGCTTTCAAACCATCTTTAAATTTCTGATTTCTGTAAGTTGTTGTTCCATCAACTACAACTTTGAATCCAATTGTTACTCCTTCAGGAATATCTACATTACTTGTATTAGTAATTGCAACAGAGAATGTAACCTTATCTCCATTTTTAAGGTCTGATGAGCCATTTTCATTTTTCCATGTTAAACCTGTTAAAGCAATATCATATCCTGTAATACCTTCTAATGGATTTGTAACACCACCTTGCTGTCCACCATCAATATATGGTTCAGGATAACCCGGTACTGTATATGTAACATCATCATCATAGATTGTTGCATTCTTCACACATGATGAATCTGTTCCACCTGTATAGAAATATGGTGATCCATCTTCTTTGTTCTTAAATGCAGAATTTGCAATTTCGATTCCATTAAATGTAGCTGATGATGAGCTTCCAAGTCTGATAGCTGCACCTGCATGAGGAACTGATGAATAATTTCCCTGCTGACCATCTATACCTGAGCCTAAAATCTTAGTATTGTTAAACACTACATTACTTGCTGAGTTATCAAGGATTCTGATACCATCATGCTGAGCATCATAAATCTGAGTATTGTTAAATGTTACATTCTTGACTTCCTGCTTGATATCAACTGCACCAAGTTCTTCACCCCAGCTGTCCTTTGTACATCCGGCACGAACTATGATGTTATTATCAAATGTCATATTTTTACACTCACTAAATTTGTAACCGTCAAATGTTGTATTTAAATGAATACCTGCTGCCATAAATGTATCGCAAATGTAATTGTTATAAACTTTGAAATTATCACCACCATAGATTGCAATACCACCAGCTCTCCATATGAAATCAATTGTATTATATGCGAATACATTTCCAGATTCATTTTTAGCTCCGCCCCAGCTGTTATTCCAACATGCTAAACCATCATCACCATTGTTTCTGATAGAGCAGTTGTAAACTGTTGCATTGCTTGTACCCTGACAGAAGTTTACTCCGTCTGCAAGATTATTTCTAATTCTACAGTCCATTACTTTAACTCCGTCTGAGTAATCCATTTTTCCATTGTAATCACCAAACCAGAATCCACATTCAAAATGTTCTTCCCAAATATCATGGATTACTGATCCATCTGTGAATACATCCATAAAGCATTTATATACTGCCTGCTGATTATAACGTGATCTAAGATTTGAATTAATGTACATATTACAAAATTCAATATTATTACAATATCCATCCTTTGAACCGCTTGTCTGCCATCCGGCGGAAATACCACCGCCACCGGCATCAGGATTTGTAAACTGAATATTTGTATACCACATACCTGCACCTGTAATCTTCATGTTTGAACCATATAATCTCCAAACCTGTCCGATTTCAAATGTTCCTGCCGGGATATAAACATCCATGTTTGATCTGTCTGCTTCTTCTATACAACGATAAATTGCATCATAGTCGTCCTGTCCATCATCAGGAACTGCTCCAAAATCTTCAACATTTAAAGAATTGTCCGGCTGTGCAATTTCATCAGGTACATTTTCAATTTCAAGGAAGTCTACACCATATTCTAAAGCATTGGCTCCACTGCTCTGAATTCTGATTGTATCACCCTTCTTTAATGAATTGTCTAATTTAAAATGTACTTCATCAAATGCAAAACATGGCACCCCACCATCGTTATTGTCACTTGGATTTCCACTGGCAAAATACTGCCACATAAAATAAGATGTTAAATCGATTGTCTGTTTGTACTGTCCGTTTACATACACATCTAATGAGCCTTTAAGTCCCATTCCATCACTGGAATCAGGCATTGTAAATCTCATTGTAACCCCATCTCCGGTAGTGTTCATTGTCCACTCTGTGTAAGCTCCTTTTCCAGGAAGTCTTACATATGACTGTTCCGAAGCCTGGCTTGCAATATTCATTCTGTCGAAATTCTTTGATGAAGCAATCTGTGCTCCGCCACCAATATTCGCCTGTAATGAATCATATCTTGTGTAAGGAACCTTAGCTCCTACACGTCCACTTGCATCAGCTTGCGGAATATCAAACTTTGATTCCGAAGCCACCCCTGCGTTTACCTTAAACACACTCTGTGCTGAAGGTAAAGGTTGTAATACCATTGCCCCTGCTAAAGCAAATGATAAAACCTTTTGAATACTTTTTCTCATGTTTCTTCTCCTTCTTATTTTATTTAAAGTTTTACGTTCAACTATTCGCAATTGTGTTGGTTATTTAGATACGACCCCCGACCATCTTCCATATAATCTTTTCTTTTCCACAATTTTATACGCTCTAGCCTTAACGTAATACTTTTTTGCTACATTGATTTTTTTGAAAACCGCTTTTGTCCCCTTTAAGTTTTTAGTAAGAGTATTTTTGCCTACAAACTTCTTTGAAGTTGAAACTTTAATCTGATACCTGTAAACCCCTCTTAATTTTTTCAAAGTAATTTTCATTTTACCTTTTGTCTTTTTTACAGATTTAATCTTTACTTTTCCCGGTTTATTCTTTGTTATTTTTTTCTTAGTCTCATCATTCTGATTTGAAACTGTTTCTGAATTCGAAGATGTTCCCGTATCATTACGGTTGTCATTTCCAGGTGTTGTCTCGTTATCACCTGGTTTTATTGTCTCCTCATCCTTTGTAACATCTGAAACTTCAGGATATCCCGGTACTTCATAAGCCAAATTATTATACAACAATTCGTTCAAAATTGAAATTCCATTATAACTTCCTGTAAAAAGATACGGTTTGTCATTATGATTATAAGCACTGTTAGTTATACTTATATTATCAATTTGAGCTTTCGGACTTCCCGATGTCTTAATTGCTGCTCCTACATTTCCTGACACTTTCTGTCCTGCAGTTCCACTTCCATAAATTATTGTATTTTCAAATTTTATCCCTTGTATGTTGTCCTTTAAAGCTATTCCATCGTGCCATGCATCATATATTTTTGTATTAACAAATGAAACATTCTTTACATTTTGCGAAATATCAATTGCTGCCAAAGAACTACCCCAACTGTCTTTATATGTTCCACATCTTACCAATGTATTATTTTCGAATTTTATATTTTTCGTATTATTAAATTTATATCCATCAAATGTTGTATTCAAATGAATTCCAGATGCCATGAATGTATCGCAAATATAATTATTGTAAATATTAAATCCATCTCCTCCATATATTGCAATGCCTCCGGCTCTCCAAATAAAGTCTATTGTATTATATGCAAACACATTTCCTGTTTCATCTTTCGCTGACAAATAATTATTATTCCAACATGCCAGTCCGTCATCTCCATTATTTCTTATTGAGCAGTTATATACCACACTATTGCTTGTACCCTGACAGAAATTTACTCCGTCAGCTAAATTGTTTCTAATTCTACAATTGATTATTTTCATTCCATCTGAATAATCAACTGTTCCACTATAATCTCCTAACCAAAATCCACACTCAAAATGGTCTTCCCAAATATCATGTATTACACTTCCATTTCCCGGAACATCACTAAAACATTTATATGATGCCTGTTCATTATATCTTGAGCTTAAATTTGAATTAATATACATATTGCAAAATTCTACATTATAACATGAATTTTCTCCTGCAAATGCAATTCCTCCGCTATTCGCATTACTGTTTGTGAACTGAATGTTTGTATACCACATTCCTGCTCCCGTAACTTTTATGTTCTTTCCATAAAAAGTCCATTTTCTGCCTATATTAAAAGTTCCTTCTGGAAAATAAACATCTTTTCCCTGAATATTAGCAGCACTTATACAATTTCTTATTGCATTATAATCATCTTTTCCATCATTTGGCTTCGCACCATAATCTACGACATTCAAAGAATTTGCAGGTTGTGCAATAGTTTGTGGAACTTCTTCGATTTCAACAAAATCTACACCATAAATTAAATTGTCTCTTCCTGAGTTTTGAACTCTTATTTTGTCCCCCGGATTTAAAGTTTTATTCAAAATAAAATGTACTTCATCAAATGCAAAGCACGGAACTCCTCCGTTGTTTTTATCACTTGGATTTCCACCTGCAAAATATTGCCACATGTAATAAGATGTCAAATCAACTTTCTGACAAAATTCTCCATTTACATATACATCAAGACTACCTGTTAATCCTTTACCGTCTGTTGAATCCGGCATTGTAAATCTCATTGTTACACCTGAACCACTTTTAACTGCAGTCCATTCTGCATATGAATTTTTAACCGGAAGACTTACATACGACTGTTGTGACGCCTGACTTGCAATCTTTGTTCGTTCAGATTTTACTGATTCTTCTATTTTTGCGCCATTTCCAATCTCTGCATCTTTTGAATCATATCTAAGATAGGGCATGCTTGCACCAATTCTTCCTGCCTCATCTGCTTGAGGAATTTCAAATTCTGAACTTATATCCGCCTTTACCTCTGTATTAAATTCTGTCATCTTTCCCCCTGTTGTCATTACTATTCCCATCAATATAACTGTAAAAACTTTTCCCTTCTTCACTTGCATTTGCCCTTTCTTTTAAAACGAAAGCCCTCACATGTTTATTACGTGAGGGCTTTCTAGTAATTAACTGTTATTATTATTTATTTTTTACCTGTTTAACTGCTGACCATTTGCCATAAACTTTAGCCTTGTTTACTACTTTGTATGCTCTAGCCTTAACATAGTATTTCTTGTTTGCTTTTAATTTCTTAACAACAAATTTAACTTTTGCAGTTGTGATTGTCTTTGTTGCTTTACTCTTAAATTTCTTAGATGTAGAAATTTTAACCTGATATCCTTTTGCCCCTTTAACTTTCTTAAGTACTACAGAAGCTTTCTTTGCTGATTTCTTCTTTGTTGCACTCTTAACAGCTGTCTTTCCAACTGAAACTTTTGCTGCCTGAGTTGTTGTTGGTGCTACAGTTGTTGGTTTTGTTGTTGGTGCTGCAGTTGTTGTTGGCTGTGGTTCACTCTTCTTTCCACCATATAACACTGCGTCTGTAATTGAAATATTTACATCTTCGTCTTCTGCTGAGCAGTGCATATGTACACCTGAATTATATTTGCTCATATCAACGCCTGATTTAGCAAGATCAATTACTACTGTTGTGTTGTTTCCAACAAGTGGAATTGCACTACCATCTTCTGTTACAAAATGAGTTGCCTGTTCAGGATCAAACCAGAATGGTCCCTGTTTTTCTCCACCTTTGCCTTCAAATTCAAATCTAAGTAATTTAATATTACCTGTATATGTAATCTTTAAGTATTTGTATGATTCGTTTGCAAAGTCTTTAAATGTTGCCCATCCAAGATATTTGTAATTTGGTTTTTCTACAGAGCCTTTCTTAATTGAGTAAGTTCCAATCATAGCACTCTTACCCTGATCATCACCATTTAAAATAATATCATTTGTTCCATCTGCAATTACTTTTTCTGTTGTCGTTTCCGGTGTTGTTTCCCCATTATTATCAGGTGTTGTTTCCTCTGGAGTTGTTTCTTCAGGTTCTACCGGTGTCTTAGCTACCTGAAGTGGTGTATTTGTAAACTGAGCATCTGTAATTGTAAATGTGCCTTTACCCTTTGTGTCATGCATATGGATTGTAGCAATTCCTTCAGCATTTGTAATTCCCGATTTTGCAAGGTCAATTACAACTGTCTGCTCTGTTTCTGTTGGATTAGCAACTAATGTATCATCTACAGTCTTAATCGTTCCCTGTGGATTTTCTTTAAACCAGAATGTTCCTAATCCTTTATCTGTTCCAACTACTTCAAATCTAAGTTCATCAAATGATGTAGATTCACCTGTATATGATAACTGTAAATACTGGTAATCATTTGTTACATTTAGGTCAGCAAGATCAATTCCTGCAAGATACTGATATCCTTCTCCCTCTCCAGGATTATATTCTTTAGCCATCCATGGAATGCTAATCGACTTAACTTCTTTTGGACTGTTTGTAAACTTAGCTTCCTTAATTGTAAACTTACCATTTCCCGGTGAATCATGCATATGTATTGTCTTAATTTGATCTGCACTTGAAATTCCTGATTTTGCAAGGTCGATTACAACTGTCTGTTCTACTTCTGACGGTTCTGAAGCCAAAGTGTCATCTGCTGTCTTGATTGTTCCCTCAGGATTTTCCTTAAACCAATATGTTCCTGTGATTCCTTCTTCTCCTTCAATGCCAAATCTTAAAGCATCAAATGCCGTAGCATCGCCTGTATATGTGAGCTGTAAATATTTATAATCACTAGTCAATTTCAGTGCTGCAAGGTCTATGCCTGCAAGATATTTATATTCTCCGTCTGTTCCCGGATCGTATTCTTTAGCCATCCATGGAACACTTACTTCCTTATACGCGTTAATTTCTGCTTCAGTTTTGCTGTCTTCATCTGCTTTTACTGATGCCAAGTTCACCCCTGCTAAGCTGCTTACTGCTAATGTTCCGACGCATGCGTAAGCTATTGCTTTGTTACTAATTTTCTTTAATCTCATATGAACCTTCTTCCTTTCTTAAAACTACTGGATTTTCATTTTCTTTGATGCAACTAATGCTGCGCCTGCTACTACAATACCTCCTATAGCTATAGCAATTGGATATGTTGCTGAACCTGTTGTAGGTGCTGCTGTTGCGCCACCTCCTACTGATTCTGAGCTATCGCTTGATGAAGATGCTGAAGCTGATGATGCTGAGCTGTCTTTGCTTGAAGATGAATCCGAACTCTTACTTTCTGTGCTTGAGCTTGATTTTGAATCACTGCTTGCTTTCTTATCATCTGAAGATGATTTAACGTCGCTTGCACTTGCTGATGCTCCACCCTTTGGTGCACTAGTCATTAATCTTGCATCTGTAATTGTAAACTTACCTTTACCAGGTGTATCATGTATATGGAACGCTCTGATACCTGTTGATAAGTCAATTCCTGATTTTTCTAAATCGATTACTGCTGTCTGTTCTTTATCTGAAGGATTAGGAACTAATCCGCCGTCTGTTGTTCTAACTGTACCTTCGTCATTTTCTCTGAACCATACAGGAGTTAATTTCTTTTCCTCTGATGGGTCTGAGTTAACTACAAATTCTAATCTTAATTCATCAAATGCTGTAGGATCACCTGTATATGTAATCTGTAAATATTTATATTCAGGTCCTACTTCAAAACAGTAAGCATATCCTAAATACTTGTACTCTCCACTTGTTCCCGGATCAAACGATTTAATAAATGGACTTCCACTATCATTCAACACAATATCCTCTGCAGCTGCTACATTCATACTAAATGTAAGAACAACAGCGCTTACCATAACTAATAACTTTTTAAATACTTTTTTCATTTCTCTACCTCTTCCTTTCTTCGAATAAGTTAAACGTTAAACTTGTAACAGTTTAAAGAATTTCACTTATTTAATTGTTTTTTGTTTCCTGGGTAAAATAAAAGATTTTTTGAAAATTGTCCCCCCCCGGGCACACCCCAATAAATCACTTTTCCCACATCCGTTTAACGTTAAACTAATATTAACATGGCACCATGCCTTTGTCAATCTGTTTGGCGGGTGCGTTTTAACCAAAAACCACCCATTTTTTTATTATTATTGCACAAAAAAACCTTTCAATTGCCAATTATTTTGTATTTTATGTCTATATTTTTTTATGTTTATGCTTGTGTCTTCTGCTTTGTTTTGGGAACGGTTTTACCAATATATAACCTGACTTTATTTCCTACTATTAATTTTATGTTTTATTGCTTTTTTTTATTATTACAATTATAATTATTTTAAAGTTAAATGTGGATTTTCCTGTTGCATAATACAGAACAATCCGAAAGCATTTTTATATTTCAACACTATTTTAAAGTTCCCCCTAAACACTCTTTATAATAAAAATTAAATAAATATATTTTGTCATTATTATCTTTATTTTACTTTTCCAAATCCAATAGGAGATATTTATGATTAGTATTAAAAGCAAGAAAAAAATCAGACTTACGGTAATGATTTGTTCTGTTTTATTGTTAATTGGATGCGTTATTTTTTTGATTTATTACTTAGGCATACAGCCTTATCATTCCAAACAGCTTAACAATAAATATAAATCATTATATTATTCAGTTTCAGATTCTCCTGAATCTGACGGCAACAATGAAGTTATAGATGACGATTCGTCCGAGAATACCCCTGTTGACATTAATTTGGACAAATCATATGAAAAAGGTGCCAAGGGAGCTGATGGAATATTATTAAAGTTTTCAAAGCTTTTGGAAATAAACTCGGACATACGAGGTTGGTTAAAAGTTCCCGGAACTAATATCGATTATCCGGTAATGCAGTCAACCGGCAACTCAGAATTTTATTTAAAGCATGATTTTGAAGGTGGTCGTGATAAAAATGGTTGTCTTTACATACAAAGCAATTCAAAAATCAAACCCCGCTCAAAAAATCTTGTAATACACGGACACAATATGGATTCAACAGGAATGATGTTTCATCAGTTGTTAAAATATAAAGATATTGAATTTTACAAACAACATCCTGTAATTACATTTGACACCTTATATAAAGAAAGCAAATGGAAAATAATAGGATACATGAGAGTTTCAGGAGATTTTGAAAGCAGTGATGGATTCAATTATCTGCAAAGCACATTTCAGACGAAAGAGCAGTTTTTAAACTTTTTATATCAGATAGAGGTTCGTTCATCCTACAAATGTCCTGTCGATGTAAATGAAAAAGATTCACTTTTAATGTTATCAACATGCTCGTATGAAGTACATGATTACAGAACGGTAGTCATTTGCAGAAAAGTCAGAAAAAATGAATCCTCGGATGTAGACACAAGTTTAGCTCACTATAATAAAAATGTTTTATATCCATCAAGCTGGTATAAAAAATATGGTGGCGATAAACCAACCGTAACTTCATTTGAAAATGCAATGTCATTTAATGAAATTGATTGGTATGACGGCTCGCTTGAGATTGAATCCTCAATTAATAAAACCTGTGAAATTGACGATTGTAATTATAAAATTTTATCTGATTCAACTGTATCTTTTGAAGGAGTTAAAGACTATAGTATTAAGTCTTTAGAAATTCCATCAACTATCGAGTTTCAGGGAAGAGTTTTTGATGTGACAGCACTTTCTAAAAAAGCATTTGATAATTTAACAAAATTAAAGCATTTAAAAATTGGAAATAAAGTTGAGATTATACCGAAGAAGGCTTTTGTAAATTGCACAAAACTTGAAGAAGTCATTATTGGCGATAGCGTAAATACAATCGAAGAAAAAGTTTTCTATAAGCTTCCAAATTTAAAATATGTTAAAATAAGGAGCAATACTTTAGATTCTATAGGAGAAAAGGCTTTCGCAAAAATATATGTTAGAGCCAAATTCAAACTGCCTAAGAGCATGTCTAAAGCATACATAAAACTAATTAACAAGTGTGTTCCTGACAATACGTTTAAATTTAAAGAATATTCTGTTGATTCTTAAATTTAGTCTGACAATGTATTCAAACATAAAGAACATTCTGCTGATTCTTAAACATGAACCTGTACTATTTAAACAAAAAAAGAATCATACTTTTATCAGATTTATTTCATATAAACCGATAATAACAAGTATGATTCTTTTTATTTGCTGTGTTTCAAATTATATTTCAACATATATTGGTTCTACGCGAAGTATCTTTTAAACACATTATATTTAATTAAACTCTTTAAACTGCACACAATTTTATTTGTCGTTTGTATAAACCTCGAGTTCAGCTATCTGTCCGGCTACTGCACCTGTGTTCTTTGTAAACGTCAGTCTTATGTACTGCATTTTAACATTATCAATGTCAATAACGACCTGATTGCCTGTCTTTGGATCAAAATCATAATCTGTAGATGGTATTACTTCTGTATAATTTTGTCCGTCATCACTTGCTTCAATTGTAAATGTCTGAGTTCTCTTTCCCCAAATCTGAGCCGGATTTAATCCAACTACAACTGTATGAATTGTATATGAATTCTTCAAATCTACAGAAACAATCTGGCTATCTTCATTTGGAGAACCTTCCCAGTATGTTAATCTGCTGCCATCAATTATATTCGGTGCTCTGTAAACATCGTTAAATCCATTTGCATCTGCTCTTCCGTCTAACGCTACGTTTGTACCATCAATTTCAGGTGCAACATATTCTTCTTCCTTAAAAGCATCATTCTCCATCGCTTCTTTCTGGTCAGGAGCTGTTACAACTGTCAAATTTTTATTTGACATTTTTACTGATGAATTGCCTACAGCTACAACAGCTGACATTACTGCACATACTACGGCAAGACATCCCATTATAATTATAAACTTTTTCTTCATAATGCTCCTCCTACTTTATTTCCGCATTCTTTACTGTGTCTTCATCTACTTCAAATTCACCATCTTCAAATGATTTAATATCTTTACCCTTAATATTTAATCCTGAAATTGAAACTCCATCAATACCATGTTCTTCGTCAAATCCTTTAATCTGTGAAGGAAGTGATTCATTTCCATAAAGTACCTTAAAGCCGTCAATTGTAACATTTGAAATAGTTCCTCTGTCAGAAGTTGTTGACCATCCTGAATTTGTTAATACCTGTAAATCAATTAATTCTTTTGTTCCATCTCCAAGTCCCATGCATGCATCTTCAACTACAATATTTTTATAAGTCACGTTAGAAATTGCTGCATTATCTGCATTGTGAATTGACAATACCGGCTTATGGAAGTTATGAAGTACTGTTATATCTTCAAATGTAACATTTTCAATTGTCGAGTTTTCTTTGTCACCTTTATTTGTTTCATAACCTATTTCCATTGACTGTGCCAAATCTGTCCAAACCTGAACATTTTTGAACTTGATATTGTTTGAATTTACATCATAATTCTTAACTACTAATGAATCATCCCATGTACGTACAAAACAATTTTCTACATCAAAACTCTTACATGACTGTAATGAAATTCCGTCACCATTTGGTCTTGCTGTAATAATCTTTAAATTACTGATATCTCCAGCTACTGAATTGTAACTCTGGAAGCACCATGCATTTGCATTTAATGAAATAATTCCTTCAACAGTTACGTACTGGCAGTTATCAAATCTAAGTGGAACTGTAGCACTTGTACCTTTCCAACCTTCTAAATTAGAATTATCAATAATGCCTCTTCCTCTAACAGTTACATCTTTAGCAAATGATGCTGTAACTGCTCCATGTACAACTGCTCCACCTGAGATATAAATTGTATCTCCATCTTCTAATACCATATCTTCGATATTCCATTCACCAGGTCCAATGTATTTAACACCTTCAGCATCTTTGTCCGGAACATCTTTTTCAATTTCATTTGCAAAAATATGTACTGCACGTTCTACTTTCTTGTTGAATTCAACTGTATAAGCATCCGGTGTGTCAATTGTAAATGTCACCGTATGCTTTTTAGTATTAATTTCCGGCTTAATGTTATATTTTAATGGTCTGATATTTACATATTCAATATCTGTATTAGGAACTGTAACTGTTATTTTAACTTTTCCTTCAAAATCAAAATATGTAATAGGTGTTCTGTCTTCTGCCGGCATATAATCACCCATCCATGTATGTGTGTTATTTACATTTGTATCGTATACATAACAGTCTTTACCGTTTACTGCAACTTTAGTATCAACACAATGCATTAATGAAATATCTCTTTTTTCTTCTGATGCTTTTTCCAAATCAGCATCTGTAGCATCTTTAAGTGATTTAGGTCCATCATACAATACAACCTTGGCTTTTTTTATCTCACTATTGTCTGAAATTTTTGTTATTGCTACAGGCAAATGAATTGCCGCGCTTACTATTCCTACAATAAGGAAATAAATTATTACACATCCAACTACAAAAAATCCTTTGCCCATTGGCTTTGAATTATTGTTTTCCCCTGTTTTTTGTTCCTTTCCTTTTAACATAAAATTTCCCTCCAGTTTTCTACTGTTGCAAGTGTTTTGGAATGAAAATCTGCTCCCAGTTCTTCATGAAACGGTCCTACACCGAGGGATTTCATTCCGCCTCTCTTTGCTGCTTCTATTCCTGCTGCTGCATCTTCAACTACAAGACAATCCTCCGGATTAAGTCCTAATTTCTTTGCAGCCACTAAAAATACTTCCGGGTCAGGTTTAGATTTTGTTACATCCAGCCCACAACTTATTTTGTCGATATAAGGTGCAAGACCTGTCCTTTCAAGTATTATTGGTGCGTTTTTACTTGCCGAACCAACTGCTGACATAATTCCCATTTTCTTTAGCATTTTCAAAGTTTCTACTGCTCCCGGAAGTACAGCATCTGAATCCAGTTTTTGGAGCATTTCAACATAGTATCCGTTTTTTCTGTCTGCAAGCTCCATCTTTTCTTCCTGTGTATATGTTTTATCACCTTTTTCAAGAACAATTTCCAAAGAAGCCATACGGCTTACTCCTCGCTGTCGCATATTGTCCTCTCTGTTAAATTCAGTAATTCCCAGTTCATCAGCTAATTTTTTCCAAGCCTGATAATGAAGTTCATCTGTAGAAACTAAAACTCCATCTAAATCAAAAATTACACCCTTCATTTTTTCTCTTCTCCTTTACATTTTTTTGTTTTCAAAATCATATTTTAGTGTTACTATTTCTATATAGGTTTTACGTTTTACCTATTCTAAAAACAGAAAGGATTTATTATATGGTTACTATTAAAGATATTGCTTCGGCTACAGGCGTAAGTGCAACAACCGTTTCCAATGTTATCAATGGAAAAACCGGTCGCGTTTCTGCTGAAACCGTCGCTAAAATTAATAAAGCAATTGATGATTTAGGTTATGTACCTAATATGTCTGCCAGATCATTGGTTTCACGTTCATCAAAAGTTATTGGTTTCGTAAACCATATTGTTACTAATAAAGACTCAAATTTCATGGAAGACCCTTTTCTTTCCCGATTTATCGGAATTCTCGAACAGGTTCTTCGTGAAAATGGTTATTTTTTAATGTTGCGTACTGTTGAGACGCCTGAACAGTTTAAAGCTTTCTTAAAAACATGGGATCTTGACGGTTTGTTTTTAGCAGGTATCTTCCGCGATGACTTTTTTGAAGCCATTGCAAGTTGTGCTAAAAAGCTTCCTATCGTTCTCGTTGACAGTTACGTTCATGAAAAGAACATTTGTAATGTCGGATTAGAAGATTTTGGTGGAAGCAACCAGTCAACCAAGTATTTAATCAGCAAAGGTCATCGTAAAATTGCATTTGCCTCTCTTCACATAAAAGAAGGTGGCGTTTTAATGGAGCGTTTCCTCGGATATAAGGCTGCCCTTACAGAAGCCGGTATTCCATTTGATGATTCCCTTGTTTTTGAATGTGGTATGGACCTTGAAAATACAAAACATATCGCTAAATATTTATCTTCTCATCCTGAAATAACAGGACTCGTTACTACTGCCGATTTTCTTGCAGGAAATATTATGGCTAACCTTCATAAAGAAGGTGTTCGTATTCCTGAAGATATATCAATAGTAGGATTCGACGATTTAAATATATGTAACATTACAACTCCGGCTCTTACCACTGTTCATCAGGATATGGACCTTAAAGGTCGTACAGCCGTTAAATTTATGTTGGAATTGTTAGAACACAGAATGCCTAATCCATGCGAAGTATCACTTCCAACTTCTATTGTAGAAAGAGAAAGCGTTAGAAGTATTTTCTAACGCTTCTTTCTTATTTAAGGAGATTTCAAATGAATCCTAACAATCTTATAAATGCTACTTATATTGTCATATAAATTTTAAATTCTACACTTGCACTGTTTTGCTTTGTATTCATTTCCTATATTTCCACAATATTTGCGTTATTGTCTTCTATTTCAATTTTGTATTTTTTGTTTCTATAACAAATATGAAATCTCATTTTTTTCCATGCTTTTGGCAAATCAGGTTTTGCTTTAATTTTTCCATCTTCAAAATAAATTCCCGCAAATCCTTTTATTGCCACCATATAGGCTCCACCTTCTGCCGCCGGATGTGTTCCTCCGATGTAGACAAGTCCTGCCCATTCCTTTCCACCTTCATTCAAATCTGCCGAAGCTGATTTCATAAATAGCGGATAGGCTTTTTCTTTCATTCCACACTTGCAGGCTAACAAAGCATACATACATGCACTCAATGATGAACCATGTTCTGTTCTCGGTTCATAATACTGCCAGTTTTTGAGTTTTATTTCATCACTTACATCATCCGGAAACATTGTAAGCCATGTTACTACGTCTGCCTGTTTTATAACCTGTGTATGTGCTGCAACTCCATTTGCTCCTCCCCAATATTCCTTAGGGTCTAAGAGTCTGCTTCTTACAGTATTTACGCTTACATCTTCTAAATCAAAATAACCGTCAAACTGTGGAATGATTCCATTTTCATTTGGCTGTGGAATATAAATATTACGCTCAGCCATTTCAAATTTTTCTTTTAATTGTTTTAAGTTATATTCTTTACACAACTTTATTGCATACTGTTCGTTTAATTCATCAATTGAATCAATTACTTTAACAGCCTGTTCAAATGTATATTTTGCCATTCGATTTGTATAACCGTTATTGTTTACTCTTTCATGATATTCGTCAGGTCCTATAACATCATGAAGTTCATAATATCCTCCTGACACTTTTTTAAGAAGTAAATCATAATAAAATTTCGCACATTCAATTATTGTTTCTGCTCCACCCTCAGATAAAATTGTCATATCACCTGTAAGGTCTATATATCTGCCAATTCCATATACAATAGCTGCTGAAATATGAATCTGTTTATCTTTAAAATATGTTCGCATCGGTCTTTTTGTAAAAACGTCTGTAACATTATAATCTGAGCAGGCGTCATATCCGCCTTCCTGACTTTCCCATGCATAAAATGCACCATCATATCCATAACTTTTTGCTTTTTCCTTTGCACCATCTAAAGTATCAATTCTATATTTCATTACATTTCTTGCTACTTTTGGATTGGTCATAAGTAAAAAGTCTAAAATAAACATTTCCGTATCCCAGAAAACAGCACCTTTATACGTCTGTCCCGATAAACCTCTGGCTGCAATGGAAAGACTGTCTGCATGTCTTGGCGAAATGCTGTTCAAATGATAGCAGGAATAATTCAATGCTTCCATCGCATCATCATCGCCTTCAATTTCCACTTCTGAATTGCTCCAAATGCTTTCCCAGCATTTACAATGTTCATCGCGCAATTCGTAATATCCTTTATTTCTAATATTTATAGCCGTTTCTTTTGCATTATCTAAAGGATTCTCACAATCTTTTGATGTATAAATTGCCATAAATCTGTGAATTTCGTAACACTTATTAATATCTGAGACAAAATTTAATGATTTTATTATCTTTTTGTCCTCTTTTTTTAATATTATCTTCTTTTCACATGGGAAATTTTCATCTTCACTTACACTTACCGCCACATGATATTTCTTTTCATGAGATATTCCAACTATGCTTATACAGTCATCTTCATCCATAATAATTTCATCATAATGCGGTCCGTTAATGTCCCATACATCGCCATCAATTCCTGTTAAAAAATTAATGTCTGCATGAAAATCCGCCGTAATTTTGTATTTCTCTACTCCAATATGAACATCATCCATACTTACAAAGCGCTCTGATTCAAGTACAATGTTTCCTCTCTTCGTTGTCCACTCTGTATGTCTTTTAAATATTCCATGTCTGTAATCTAATTTTATAAAATGTTCTTTAGGCGCATTATCCTGAACCTTTAAAACATTTCCATCAACAATCAGATAACTGTAAAAACCATTTGGAGCATTCAACGGTTCTCTCCAGCTATTACCTACCTGATCATAAATTCCTGCCAAATTAACAGCTACTAAATCCCGGGAATCAAATTCATCGAGAGTGCCTCTAATTCCCATATATCCATTACCTGTCAGAAATTTATTTCCTAAATGAGCAATCTTTTCTGAATTAAACCCGTTTTCTGTCAACTCCCAATTCATTTATTTACCTCCCATTTTTGTCCGGGGACAAAACACTTTGTATTCTGCCCCGGCATTAAATTTATTTTTATTTGACGTCACAAATATATGCTTCTTCTCCAAGTTCAATTTTTTCATCATAAACCTGAAGTAAAATATTTTTGCCATATTTAGTACTGATTTTCACTTTATCCTTAGTAACCATCACTTCAATAACTTCTCCCATATAATGGATTTTGAAAGTGTACTTATTCCAGTTTTGTGGAATTGAAGGTGTAATATGAATAATATCTCCATCTGTTCTAAGTCCGCCAAATCCATAAATAATATTCATCCATGCTGCTGCAATACTTGTTGTATGTATACCTTCTCTTGTATTTCTGTTATAGTTATCCAAGTCCATTCTTGTAGCAAATCCAAAGAAATCATATGCTTCATCTTTTTTATGAAGTTGTGATGCTAAAATTGAATGTACTGAAGGTGACAATGAACTTTCATGTATACATCTAGGTTCATAATATTCATAATTTGCCTTTAACTGTTCCTCTGTAAAATGAGAATTAAATAACAACATAAACATTAAAACGTCAGGTTGCTTAATCATGTCATTTCTATATATCCTGTCATAAGACCAATGATTATATAGTGGGAAATCTTCAATTGGAATTGAATCAATATTCAAATGAGGAAGTTTAAAGAATCCTTCATGCTGTTCGTACAAAAGACTATCTTCATGGTAAGGAATGTACATACATTCACTAACTTTTTTCCATTTGTCCATTTCTGACTCATCGAAGTTAATTTTTCCAACTATTTCGTCATAAGCCTTCTTATCATTTTTCTTAATATCTTCAATTACTTTAAGTGTAAAATCTAATGTAAATTTACCCATAAAATTCGTGTAGCAATTGTTATGAACCATCATCTGAAATTCATCAGGTCCCATTACGCAGTAATAACCATATTGGCCATCCTGTGAGAAATCACCACGGGTAACTAACATTCTCGATATTTCAATCAACATTTCTAATCCATACTGTGTCATAAACTCTTCATCATGATACAGTTTTTCATAGAACCAAATACCATACGCAACTGCTGTAGATGCCTGAAGCTGTAAACTTGCATGCTGCCATAAATTACAACATTCCCTACCGCTTATTGTCGCTATTGGATAAAATGCGCCTTCACAATCTAATGCCTTTGCTCTTTTTCTCGCTTCATCTAATGTCTTATATCTGAAATAAAGAAGATTCTGAGCTGCTTCCTTATTATTGAAAAGGAAGAATGGTAAGCAGTATGTTTCTGTATCCCAGAAAGCATTTCCATTGTATGCTTCGCCTGTCAATCCTTTTGCACCAATATTTGTACCTTTTACAGCACCGTGATAAGTCTGGAACAATTGAAAAATACAGAATCTGATTCCCTGCTGATTTTCTTCATCTCCGTCTATTGTGACATCAGATGTTTCCCAGATTTCTTTCCACCACTTAGTGCTGTCCTCTTTTATCTGTTCAAATGACATAGAACTTATGTCATTTTCCTTTTCTGTTTCAAATTCTTCATATACTGCCTTTACATCTTCACGGAATTTATTTTCTTCTATTTCTTCCTTTAATGTAAAATTCTTAACTATCTTTTCAAATATTTTTTCTTCATTCTGTTTTAATGAAAGATTAAATTTAACAACTGCCTTTTTTTCTTCCTTAACATTGTCAATCTCATTCACATCCGCTTTTATTGCACATGCGCTAAATACTCTTTGCTGTGTATGAAGTGTTTCACCTTCTATTCCGGCAAATGCATTCTTTCCTGACTTATATAATATGTCTTTTATTTCCCACATGTTCATTTTCTGCATGCAATGCGGGTTCGAAAAATCAAGTCCTGACTTTATTTCTACATCTCCATCAAAATTTAATGCAGTTAGCTTAACTCTTTGTGCACCAACCTGTACATCAGTCATCGAAAGAATTCTTTCAAATACAACTTTTATTTTTTTACCTTTTGATAAATTCCATATAAATGAACGTGTTAATACTCCATTTCGCATATCTAATTCACGAACAAATTCTGAGATATCTGCTTTGGAAATTTCTAATTCTTCCCCATCAACACATATTCTTGTATATAACCAGTCAACGGAATTAACCATATATTCAGTAAAATCTACAATACCTTTATAATGTCCGTAATCCGGCTTTGTTCTTTCATATATTCCATTAAAATAACTTCCGATTAACTTTGGTCCATTATATCCTTCTTCAAAATATCCTCTAACTCCCATATATTCATTTCCTAATGAAAATATAGATTCTGATACTTCTCCGTAATCCGGATTAAAACCCTCTTCAATTATTTTCCAAGAATCTACTTTAAAATATTTATCTGCTATTTTCGCCATAATTCTTCTCCATCTTTTCCTGCTGTCGACAATATGAGAAACATGGTCTTTCTAAACCACGGAGGAAATTGCCGACAGCACACATCATTTTCAGATTATTACTGTCAGTTTTATACAGAAATAATCTTTATCAAATATATTTTTTACTAACGTAAGGGGATGTTAGTATCCAAATATCTTAACCCTTTACAGCCCCACCGGCTGCACCATCTGTAATCTGTTTCTGGAATATAGAGAACAGAATTGTAGGTGGAATCAGCGAGAAGAAGATTGCTCTAATCATATCTATCGCTGTTGTTCTTGAAGTTGAATATGTATACAACTTAACCATAACTGTTTCTTTTCCTGATCCATTTAAAATCAAATATGGAAGAAGGAAATCTGACCACGCTGCCGTAACCGCAAAAATTACGATTACCATGATGATTGGCTTTGATAAAGGTAATACAATTTTGTAAAATACCTGTACTACATTACATCCATCTAATCTTGCAGCCTCAATAAGTTCAGGTGGAAGCCCTTCAAAGAATTCTTTGAATAAAACTACCCAAAAGGCATTTGCTCCATATGCAAGCCACAATGGAATAAATGATTTATTTAAACCAATTCTGTTAATATTTACAAACAAAGCAACTACACTTGTTGTTGCAGGAATCAAGAGGCTCCACATTACAAGACCATTTACAATCTGATATCCCTTTGGTTTTAAAATGGCAAGTCCATATGCTAAAATTCCATTAAAAATAATTGCACATATAACTGAACCGATAACCATGATAAATGAGTTCTTGTAATACAATCCGAAATTCAATTTATCCCATGTTTCCTTAAATCCTGAAAAATTAAACGATTTAGGGAACAATGTTGCTTCTCTTGTTAACTCTTTTAAATCTTTAAATCCTGATAAAAATACCCATATTGCAGGGAACATTGCAATTATTGCAAATAAGATACATACTGCCACGAAGAATAGGCAGATTATTTTTACTTTTGTCGACTTGACGTCAAACCCTCTGATGGCACCGTCTGTTTTGTCTGCATACTTATTAAAATACATCAGCCTTTCCTCCTAATCATCTTTCTTTCTTGTTAAGTACATATATAATCCACTCAACAAAATTAATACTATACAAATCATTACTGACAATGCTGCTGCGCATGGATAATTAAATTCAGTAAACGCATACTGGTAAACCAAAAGCATTATTGATAAACTTGCATTGTTTGGTCCACCATTTGTCAAAACTAATGGTTCATATAAAATCTGGAATACGGAAATAACCTGAAGAATAAGCATTGTCTTTCCTAAGCTTAAGATGCAAGGAAGAGTTACATGGAAAATTCTTTGGAATACACCCGCTCCATCAATTGCAGCAGCCTCGTAATATTCCGGATTAATTCCACTTATTCCCGCCATATAAATAAGGGATGTGGAGCCTGCACTTTTCCATGTCATTGCTATAATAATCAACGGGATAACCAACGCTGCATTGTTTAACCATACCTGTGGCTCTATACCACATTTAGATAGTAAAATATTTAAAACACCTGTAGGACCCGGTTTGAAGAAATAAACCCAAAGAAGTGAAACAGCCATTCCCGGAATCATATTTGGAAAATAAACTGCAAATCTGAAAAAGCTCTTTCCTCTAACGGTCTCACTGATGAATATTGCCAAAATAATCGGTACAAAAAATCCTATAATCAAGGACCATCCTATGTACTTAAATGTGTTTAGAAACGCTGCTTTAAAACTAACGTTATTAATTACTGTTATATAATTGTCTAACCCAACAAACTCCTGGAGCTGAACTCCCTTTGCTGAAAATAGCGATAATCTCACGCTTTCAAGTAGCGGTTCCCAAACAAAGAATGTGAATAACAATATTGATGGGAGCATTACGCACCATCCCAGTAAATCTCTCTTAGAAAATTTATGTTTTTTAGGTTTATAATTTGTTTGTTTTGTTTGAACTTGTTGTTTACTTTTCACCTGGAAACCTCCTCACATAATATGTATTGCCCTCACCTTTAGTCAGTAGCTAATTTTCTGAAACATTTGTAGAAAACAATTCTGTTTCCTTAATTTTATAGTAAAACCTTCTCCTGTTTTTAGAAAAAGGGCAGGCAACCGGACTAGTCGCCCACCCTTCCTTGGTAATATTCTATTTGTTTAATTTGTCTAAAACTTTCTGATAATTTTCATTTGCTGTCTTCATAAGTTCTTCTACATTACAATCTTTCTTTGTAACAACTTCCTGAAGAACTTTTGTGAGTTCCTTGTACATTGACTGTGTATCTCCCGGTTCTTCCGCTCTTAAGTTGCCTTCAGCTCCAGTCTTTTCGAAATATGAATCATAAAGCGCTGAGTCAACGTTCTTGTATTCATCAATAACCTTCTGTTCAGCATCTACATAATCCTGATTAATCCAGCATGGGAATGATTTAATTACAGGAACTCCATTTGATACACGATTAGCTGCATCTGCCTGTTTACCTTCAATACTTGTATCATTAACTACAGGAGATTTACCCATAATTTCAAGGAAATCTAAAGCTGCATTAATTTCTTCTTTTGTTGCATCCTTAGAGAACATATAAGGTGTACCACCTGTTAATGAATACTGATCACCATTAGGTCCGGCTGGAATTGCTCCCATTGCCAACTTATCTGTTGGCAATCCATTAACCTGTGTTGGTTGTGCAACTGCATCATTAGCTGCGATGTACATTGCTGCTGCACCTGTTCCTAACTGCTGGAATCCTGATGCCCAATCTTCTGCTGTTGGATCAGCTGTTAAAACATCATATTTCCATTTCAAATCATATACATATTCCATAGCTGCAACAGCTTCTGTTGAATCTAAATGTGAAGTGTATGTTCCGTCGCCATTATCTGTACACAATGTAGCGCCAAAGCACCATGCAATATTAGAAAAATGCCATCCGCCTGAATTATCTTTTGCCAATAAGCAAAGGCCTGCAGCTCCTGTCTTGTCTTTGATAATCTTAGCATCCTTAGCAAGTTCATCCCATGTCTGTGGGAACTTTGGAATACCATTGTCATCGACAAGTCCTGCTTCTTCAAATAATTCTACATTGCACATAAGTCCTAATGCATAAGCATCTCTTGGAACACCATATACGTGACCATTTTCATCTGACAAAAGAGATAATACTGATGGACTCATATCATCAATCCATCCTCTTTCTTTAAGAATGTCTGTAACATCTGCTACCAACCCCTGTTTAATTAACTTCTGTGGCTCAGTAAACCATGTTTCAAAAATTGTTGGGCAGTTTCCTGATTCCGCTAATGATACAAATGTGTCTGTTGCATATGTATAACTTGCAGGTTCAACATATACATCACTGTGCTGTTCGTTCATTGTCTCTTTGTACTTTTCAAAATTCTTAACATCATCAACCAAATCTGCTGACGGCCAAATACCTAATGAAAGAACTGTCTTTCCTTCTTTCTCTGCCTTTTTCTTGGCTGAATCCTTGTCTCCTGAACTTCCACATCCTGCAAACATTGTTGTTGTCAACGCGGCAATTAATGCCAAACTAAGTAACTGTTTCTTTCTCATATAAATACTCCCTTCTACATTATATAATAATATATTAACCAAGTTTAACGTTAAACTCAATTAAGAATATAATATACCAACGTGCCTTCTACAAACTCCCCAATCAAAAGAACTATAAACTAATTTGTAAGTTTGTTATACCGTTTAACGTTAAACTAATAATAACATTGTTTAATTTATTTGTCAATATTTACATTCAAAGCATATTTACTAATATTTATGCCCTATTTTTTTATAAAAACGTTTCTTGTTTTAGTGATTTTGCACAATTAGCATATTATCTTTGTTTATTAATTAACAATTATGGATGTTAAGGGTTGAGATTTTATTTTAAATATTATACTTAAGTATTATCTTTGATAAACTTTTTGGCTCCTGATATTTAAACCTTGAGATTAATCTTGGTCTGGTTTCAAATATTATATTTATATTTTAATGTTATTTTACTTTTATAATTCCATAACAAAAAATTTACCTTAAGTCCAAGCTCAAATACTTTTTCTTAAGGTAATTTTTTAACTCTTTATAAATTTTATATTTTATGATGTTGTGGTCAAAAGCCACAACTTTGATTTTCATATCGTGACGAGTTCCAAAGTCTTTCACCCATTTATGAGCAAGTTCATGTGTTCTTAGGTCTTTTTATCCTGGCATCATTATGTTGCATTACTGTTCCATAAAACCAATTACACATCCATTATCAGAAAATGAGATTGATATTGAAACATTATCCTTTGTTCCCGTGTATTCTATCATTGTATATCTATTCAATAGTTTTCTTAGCATATTTCTGATAAATGAAATATGAAATTATACCTGTCACAAATTCTGCTATGACAAATGACATCCACACCCCGTTTGCTCCCATAAACCGGCTTAAAATAAAAGCTGTCGGTATAATCACTATCACATAACGAAGTAATGATATCATCAATGAAGGATTTCCCATTCCTAAGCCTTCTAATGCTCCACTGGAAGTAACTGATACTGCAGAAATTATAAATCCAAAACTAATTATATGAAGTGCCAAGACACCAATTCGGATTGTTTCAGGATTTGTGGTAAACAATCCTATAAGCTGAGATGGAATAATCCATGAGAGCAACATTCCGAGCGCCATTATTAAAGCTGTTAATTTTAATGTCGTGCGATAAATCTTCTCTACACGCTTATGCTCACCTGCTCCATAGTTGTATCCAACAAGTGGTCTGATTCCCTGTATAATTCCATTTGCACTAAGATAGATAAATGTCTGAAGTTTATAATAAACCCCAAGTACAAGTACATATTTGTCTGAAAATTCTGCGAGGATTCCGTTTAACGCAGATATTAAAAATGACGGTAATGCCATATTTAATGTTGCCGGAATTCCTATTCCATATAATCTCTTTAACAATTTAAAATCAGGCTTTAATGATTTTCTTTCTACTTTTACTGGAATCGGTCTTGCAAAGTACACAATTATGTAAACTAATAACGAAATTACCTGTCCTATTCCTGTTGCATAAGCTGCACCTGAAATTCCCATTTTAGGAAACGGACCTATTCCAAATATCATTAAAGGATCCAGAATTATATTTGTTGCAAATCCACAAATCATACTAAACATGGAAACTTTCATTTGCCCTACAGCCTGAAAAATCTTTTCCAATGTAATTCCCACAGTGCTTGCCACGCTGAACATAAATACTATATTTGCATATTCTAAGGACATGTCAATTATGTTTTGGTTATTTGTAAACATTTTTAAAAATGCCGGCATAAAAGCTGTACAAAGAATTGTTAACAACAAACCATGTATGAAATTCATTACAACACCCTGAGTAGTTGCTTTATTTGCCATTTTTTTATCCTCTGCTCCAAGATAATACGCAACTGTCGAATTTATTCCAATTCCTATACCGACACCAATTGATGTTATTATGTTCTGAACAGGGTATACAAGTGCCAATGATGTCATCGCATTCTCGCTTAATTTTGCCACAAAGAAACTGTCTACTATGTTATACATCGCGTTTACTGCCATTGAAATAACCATAGGCAGTGACATCGATAATACTAATGGCAAAATTTTCTTTTCTTTCATAAAACTCTGATCCATTTTATCCTACCTTTCTTTTTTTCTAATTGTTTATAACAATAATAAAGCCACACAACTACTTCTGTAATTGTGTGGCGAAAAAAGATTTCTCTCTAAAAATCCACCCCTTAAAGGTTTTAATCCTTGAATATATTAATATTGTTTATTTATTATGTCAAGATAGAATATCGATTCCTATCTCCATAGAATATTTGAGTTATCTCTATAGAATATTTAACTCATCTCCGTAAAATATTTAACCCATATCTATAAAATGTTTAATGCATCTCCATAGAATGTTTAAGCTATATCTATAAACTGTTTAACTTATCTCTATAAAAAATATGCTAACACTACTATACCCAATATGATTCTGTACCAGCCAAATATCTTGAAATCATGTTTCTTTATGTAACTCATTAAAAATTTAATTACAATGATTGATACTGTGAACGCTATTACCATTCCCCATATGAGAATTGCAAGCTCAGTGTGTGTAAAGTTAAATCCAAATTTTATTATTTTGATTGCACTTAAGCCAAACATTACAGGCACTGCCATAAAAAATGTAAATTCCGCTATAGCAACTCTTGATATCCCCATCAACAAACCACCGATGATTGTTGAGCCTGAACGGGATGTTCCGGGAACAATTGAAAGCACCTGAAATACACCGATTAAAAATGCATCCTTGTAACTTATTTCTTCTAATGTATTAATTCTTGCAACTTTATTTTTATTTCTATTTTCAATAATGATAAATGCTATACCATAGAAAATTAATGCAATTGCAATTACTACAGGTGTATGAAAATGTGCTTCAACATAATCATCAAACAACAATGTAACCGCTGCACCCGGAATACATGAAACAACTACCTTAAACCATAATGAGAATCTGTCTTTTTTAATTATAGATTGAGATTCTTTTGGCATTTGGAAAGGCCACATTTTATTCCAAAAAATTACTACAACCGCTAAAATTGCTCCCAATTGAATTACAACAAAAAACATATCCTTAAATGCATCACTTACATTTAACTTGATAAACTCATCTACCAAAAGCATATGACCTGTACTACTGATAGGAAGCCATTCCGTAATTCCTTCTACAATTCCTAAGAAAACAACTTTAAGCCATTCAATAAACTCCAACATATAAAGTCCTCCAATTTTATTTAATTGTTAATTTGAAAAAAAATTTTATACCTACAGTTCACGAAGGCATTTTTTTAAATAAAATATTTCCTCTATTTAAATCAGACTAAATAAATCTGTAGATATTTTTAATTATCTTTTTACACAACTTCTTCATTATAGTACAGCAGTGTTTCTAATAAAAGTAAATTTTTTCTTAATAATTTTTGTTTATTGAAAATAACCTTTCTATCTATCGGATATTCTGTATTTGATAAACAAAGTATCTAATGGTTAATCCACGTTTAACCAATCAATTATTTTTCCGGTAATCTATGTTTTCATAAATATTCTTTTGTTTACTGAAAATAGCTTTTGTATTCTATTTTATATTTGCTGTCAGGGAACAAATATTTATGCAGCTCTATAAAATAATCGTCAGTCATGCTGGCAATAAAATCTACAACAATCTGATTTTCCTCTTCATCAAGATAATTTTTATGCTTATAGTACTTTAAATTTTCATTTATGAACTTAATATGGTGCTTGTAAATTATTGAATCTGTGCTCTTGTTATGAACATCATCCAATAATTTATAATACATTTCCTTAAACATTGGTTTAATAATTTCATTGTACTGCTCTTCAAGTTTCTTGTTGTTATATATAACTTCGTAATTTTCTCTTTTTGCAGTTTTCAAATCATTATATACAGATTTGCTTAACAATATGTAATCTTTTCCGTAGCTGTTTTCCAAAATATCAACAGTCATATTATTAATTATTGCGGCATTTTCCGCGCCTATTTTATTTGTCTTAAATTGATAATTTTTATCGATTATTTTTGCAATTCTTGCATCCTGTCTGTCCTTTCCAAGATATGCAACAATATCACATATTCTTACCACACATGCCTCAAGTGTAAGCGGTACAAGACGTGAAATTGCATCATGACCGATTACATAACTGTCCTCTACTTCCCTGTCATATTCAGCAAATGTTTTTCCAAAGTGCGGACGATATTCCTGTTGCTCAAATTCACCGTTATGGCATAGAATTCCATCTAAAGTCTGAAGTGAGACATTTCTTGCAAACATATTTTCAAGAACCCTTACACTCTGTACATTATGATTAAAAAAACGTCCGGTTTCATTCTGAAGTAATTCGCTTAAAAATCTTTCGCCTGCGTGGCCAAATGGTGTATGCCCAATATCGTGTCCCAAAGAAATGGCTTCAATTAAATCAAGATTAAGTCCAAGCACCGCGCCTATATTTCTCGCAATTCTTGACACAAGCTGAACATGCAAAGCTCTTCTTGTAATATCATCATTACTGTAAAATGAAAACACCTGCGTTTTATCCGCATAACGATTGTAATATGGCAAATGAATAATTTTCTCAATATCACGCACAAATGCCGGTCGCCATAAATTAGGATTGTCGTGTTCCATATTTCTTCTGATTACCATATCATCATTGCATCTGTAAGGATTAATTTTTCCCTGCTTTCTGTCGTCTTTAATTCGTTCCTGCAATTCTATACTTAACTGGTCGTATTTTAAATTGTCGTTTGACTGTTCCTTCTTTAACTCCATTTTACCTCCCATCAAAATTCATAATTTTCCGGCAATTATTTTTTCCCACATGACATAAATATAACTTCCATTCTTATTTTATATCTGTCTGATACAGCTAAAAAACTCATGGCTAATATTCCATCGTTCTTTCGCTCTTAATAAATATCCGCCTGATACATATCAAATTACATTTTATAATCAAATGAAACCCTATTTGTTACATGTGGATTATATTTTTCACCCATTCTCACATGCTCAGGATAACTTAAATATTGTCCAAGAACGCTTTCGTCTTCCAAATCCATCTCAATCATAAGGTCCATATTTGCCGGACGGTCCACGCAATTTTTATGAATCTTTACATCCTTTATTCCATCAAATGCATTCTTTATTTTGGCAAATGCCTCACAATATTCTTTGTAATGTTCTTCTTTAAAAAAATCTTTTTCAAATGTAAATATAACAAAATGTTTAATCATTATCCCGTCTCCTTCTCTGCTATAATCTATGCTTTTATTTTATCAAATTATATCAATAAAAAAAGCCCTCTTATTTATCAATAATAAGATGACTTTAAACATTTTATGTAATATTAAGCGACATATTAATATTCTCCGCGATATCAACTAGTAGTTTAAATGCCTCAAAAAATGTAAACTAACATTTCTTCAGACATTGCATTGCTTTTCTTGAGTACTCAACTCCTACTACATTCTCTCCCTGAATGTTTCTCCATCTGTTAATTAATCTTAAAAAATCTTCAGATGTTACGCATTCTTTTCTTTCGCTTTCAAATTTTTCCGTAAGTGTTTTAGCCATACTCCCATCCTTTCTCACCTCAACCAATAATTGCATTAGAATCTACCCCTTAAATCCCTTACAACAATCTAAGTATAGTATAAATAGCCAAATTGTCAATTGAGTTTTTGGTTATTTTTCATATATTTCGATAATATTTCATATATGCAAGTCATATTTCTTTCTAAATCTACTTTTTAACAGTGGTAATTTTTTCATATATAAAAGCCCTGTCATATCAGCCAAAAACCATCCTATAGGTACAGATATCCATATTCCAATAACACCAATCTTTGGAATCGCTGATAATGCATACGCCAGCACAACTCTTGTCCCTAACGAAATGATTGTAAGAACCAATGACATTTCCGGCTTTTGCACTGCTCTGTAAAATCCATACAGCAAAAATAAAATCCCAATTCCTATATAAAATGTTCCTTCTATTCTAAGATAACCTGCTCCCACTTTTATGATTTCGTCACCATTAGTCACAAAAAGGCCCATAAATTTTTCAGCAAATATAAACACTACTGCACTCACGCACACACAAAAAACAGATGCTGCAATCATAGACTGCTTCCAGCCATCCTTTATTCTTCTGTGTTTACCTGCTCCATAATTTTGCGCAACAAAAGTTGATACTGCATTGCCAAAATCCTGTACCGGTGAATATGCTAAAGTATCTATTTTTACTGCTGCCGCAAATGCCGCCATAACTACCGTTCCGAAACTATTTACCAATCCCTGCACAAGTAAGATTCCAAAATTCATAACCGACTGTTGCAAAGCTGTTAATATAGAAAGATTTGCTAACTCCTTGATAATGCTTATGTCAAACTTTAAGTGCTTGCACTTAATCCTAAAATGAGATGATTTAGCCAAAGCATAAATTGTTATCCCAATTCCTGAAACGTACTGAGAAATTACAGTCGCCTGAGCTGCTCCTTCCACTCCCATTTTAAAATTAATTATAAAAACAAGATCCAACACAATATTAAGCACCGCTGAAATTCCAAGAAAAATAAGTGGCATTAGTGAGTTTCCGATTGCCCTAAGCCCATTTCCAAAAAAATTGTAAAAAAATGTACCAATTATTCCTATTCCAATAATAAGAAGATACTGTTTTGTAAGCTTCGTTATTTCAGTTGGAATCTGCAAAAACTTAATTATATTATTATTTTCCGCGAAAAATACAAAAGTTATTAACAAAGTAATGCTGCCTATTAACACAAATGCTAATACAATTCCATTTTTCATTCGGTCATAATCTTTTTTCCCAAATTCCATAGAAATAAAAGCTCCGGCTCCCATGCTTAATCCCAATATTATCGAAGTCAGAAATATCATCAAAGTATATGATGCCCCTACCGCTGCAAGCGCATCATTTCCCACATATCTTCCAACTATCAATGTGTCCGCAATATTGTAACACTGCTGCAAAATATTTCCTAACATAAGAGGCAATGCAAATTTAATTAATTTTCCTGTTATATTTCCCTGCGTTAAATCCATATGCAAAACTTACGGTCACAATTATTTACTATTTAAGTTGCGACCTTACTCCATTTTCCGTAATTTTTTTAATAAATTTTGTCAAAAAAGAAACCCAGAATTACATACCTTCGTCAATGCAATCCTGAGTTTCCATATGAGCAAGCCACCGTCCTAGCCTGTCTCGATTTCTTACTAGTATTATAGCATAAAATGGGTGTTGAGGGAATAGATTTAAAATTTATTTGCAAAGATTTTATGGATTTTTTATTGCAAAATTTTATGACATTTTTTGTGTTGTTGTAGCACTTTGTGTTTCTATATTAAGCGGATAAACTTGGGATTTAATTCAATAAAACTTAAGCACTTTCTTCAAATCTACCAATCGCCTTCTCCATCTTCCATCATTTCATCTATTGCATCGTCAACACCATCTGCATAATCATCATCTTCATCATAGCGGTCATAATCATAGTCGTCATCTGATATTATATCATCATATCCATCGTCGTATGAGTCATCATAATAATAATGTTTTTTAGAGCTATTTGAATAATTATAAGTTTTTCTTGTTGTCTCTCTTTCATATGTGTCGCTGTTGCTAGTTGGTTTCTGAGTATTATTTATGATGTCATAACGGGTTGTCTCTTCTTCGTAGGTTTCATCATTTTCTGTTGTATCATTTTCCAAATCAGAAAAATCATAATCAAGCCCATGCTCTTTCATATGACGATAGCAATAATCAAATCCTTTTTCTTTTTTAAAATTACAACCTGGCTCTGCGCATGTTTTTATGTTAGTGTAAATTGATTTAAAGCCGTATATTAATCCAAATATGGCTACTATTGCTATGATAAATTTTATAACTGAAGTTGATTTGTTGTTTTTCATGGTTGAATCACCTCCACCATTTTGTTTGCCATAGTTATCGTCATTGTTGTCAACTTTATTGTTGTTGCTATTACTCTTGTCATTATTGTTGTCAGCTTTATTGTTGTTGCTATTACTCTTATCATTATTCTTGCTGTAGGTCCTGCCATTGTTTTCCTCATTGTTATGATATCTGGAACTACTATCTTCATAATCTCCATACTGTTTTCTCTGGCTATTCTGATTTCTTGTTTCGTTCATAAAGCGATATTCCATGCCTCTTTCAAATGTATTTAATTTACCATCTTTATTAAAATCAAAAAACTTGTCTAACGGTCCATCTGCCTTTCCATTCCAAATTCCCATAATTAACCTCCAATCATGTGTTATAAATATTTTACAAATTGTGTGGTAAAAGAATGTTTTTCTTTTATTGAGGTAATTATCTCATATTTGGTGTCCAATAGATGGGACTTGTAGGGGAATATTTAAAGATTTAATTGCAATTTAAACTGCTAGTTTTTCCATGCTACTACTTTTGCAAACTAGCAGTTACTTTTGCAACCAATTTTTATATTTATTCGAAACTACAAGGTTCTATCTACCATATTTTAGTAGAAATTATAAGTTATTCAAACTACCATTATTGTCGTATATAAGGGTAATCTACACATCAGTAGAAATTATAAGTTATTCAAACAAATCTATACAAGGTCAAACCAATATAATCTACACATCAGTAGAAATTATAAGTTATTCAAACACATATGATTAACGATGAATATAACATATCTACACATCAGTAGAAATTATAAGTTATTCAAACTTCAATCTAAACATCTCATCAGCACAAATCTACACATCAGTAGAAATTATAAGTTATTCAAACACGTTAAGAGAGAAATAGCAGAGGAAATCTACACATCAGTAGAAATTATAAGTTATTCAAACATTTTATAAGAATCCATTTTCTCGATAATCTACACATCAGTAGAAATTATAAGTTATTCAAACTCTGCAAACCGTCAATTAACCATAAAAATCTACACATCAGTAGAAATTATAAGTTATTCAAACTCCCACGGATTTGTGTCATCGGTTTCCATCTACACATCAGTAGAAATTATAAGTTATTCAAACAAGGCGATATGATGTCAACTGATGATGTATCTACACATCAGTAGAAATTATAAGTTATTCAAACTCCTACATTGTCATTATTCACAATTTTGAGTTGAATTTTCTTTATATTTATATATTTTTTTATTTATTTTGCACATAATTTTGTTGAATAACTTTTATTTTAATTAATTAAGACTTAGGTTTGCATTATGTTATTATAAAGAAATCTTTCTCATCATTTTTTGCATAACCAAATCTAAGTACTTCACAACTTGAAGACAGTTTGAATATAATAACACTATCCTGTTGTGTAAAACATTTTTCAAAACGATTTTTTATATCAGTAACTATATTATCAACTATACGTTTGCTATTGTCAATTTCAAATACTGAATATTGTAATCTATGACCAAATTTGGATAAATATTTTGAAAATTTAGTTCTCAGTTTATCATCTGATATATCGTAACTCACCACTATCATATATTCTTCTCCCCTTTTTTCTAATGTACTTTAAACCTCGGCAATTCCTCAACACTTTTCATTTTCATAAAAAATCTATAATATTTTTGTATATAAACAAAAATTTCATCTTTATATTCCAGAATATCTTTCATGAGAAACTGTATATATTTCGAATTCATTTTATACTTTAATACCCATCTGTTATCATACACTTCAAAATCTTCTTTTTTACATTGTTCTAAATTAATTGCCTTTCTAACTGAATAATCCACAATTGGACGCATAGGTTCCATCAAATCACATACTAAAGATTTTCTCATATAAAAACATTTATGAAATACTCCATAATAAGTATCAAACCCATATATTTGTAATATTGCATCTACAATATTAAACAACATTGTGTATCCTATATCCAATGTAACATTAATATAGTCATTTTTTATTCTAGGTTTTCTTCCATTCCACTTAACATTGTTAAACACCCTCGTAAAGTAAACTCTTGCAGCATTTCCTTCTATTCCCATTACTTCCAAATAATTTAAAGGTTCATTTAATTTGTCAATCATATCTTGAAGAAATTCTATTCCTTCTTTTATTTCCTCAGTCTTTTTTCTTATATTTTTCAAAGTATCCATTTGATTTGCTATCTTATTTTGTTCTATCTTTCTGCCTATGTCATTTTGAGTGTATTCATATTGACGTTTTCTAAGCATTGTGTTTCCTTCCATTCTGCTTCCTATTATTTCATATACTCTAAACGTAGTTGACATCAAACAAATTGCAAATCCAAATTTTTTGCTGCGTTGAATCAATCCACTAGTTATTGATATATTTCCAACCACACATACCATAAATAATCTATAGCATGTAGACTGGTGTTTTATTTTTCCCTCTTTGTCCTTTATTACAATGTTATCATTTGAAAATGATAATTTTTCACCTGTATTAGTAAACAAGAATATTATTTGTTTTTTGCTAAAATCATTTGCACTTAACATATTATTCCCCTCGATTCATAGCTCTATCACATGCATCCTCATATATACAATTTCGGCATTTTAATCCATTAACTTGATGATATTGTTCTATATCAAAATTTCTCATATCATTAATTGTATTTTCAAATTTTTCTTTCATTGATTTATCTTCATCAGGTAATTTGATTTTATATATTTTATTATCATCGCAACTTCTAATTTGAAGTTTTGAAACATTATATCCCATTTCTGTCATACAATAATATTGAGCATATAATTGAAATACATATCCATCATAGATTTCTTTTATATGTTTTTTTCTTTCTACTAAAAGCTCCTTTTTCTTATCATAAATATCAATTTTACCAATTATTCTAAACTTTTCAGAATATACTTCTAACGAAGTAATCTTATCAGAACTTGTTGAATACTTATTTTTATCTATAGTTTCATGTGATTTTGTCCCATTAAGCTGATATTTCGATTGAAACATCAGCTTTTCCTGATTTCCATATAAATTATGAAAATAAATGGAAACTGGGCAAAATATAAAATCATTTATATTTGAAATTTTAATAATATCATCCATTATAAATACCTTTTATTTTGTATAAAATCAAACCAATCATTATGAGATATTTTTAGTGTTTTCCTAGGAAACTTTTCGCCTTTCTTCCAATTATTTTTGATTTGTTTTACTTCATACAATCCTTTAAGTGCTATACAATATGCTCCATTTGCATCTGCATCCAGAGGTAATTTTTTATTTTTTTCTTCTGAATTATAAAATTCTCCTGACTCATTTAATACCGGTGAAATAATTTCATCATATTCAATTGAATCATTATCAGGTAAACTATTTCTCATTTGCACAATATACTTAACTAATTTTTTCATTTCTTTGCAGAAATTATTTTTATTTTTAGTTTCTAATGTCTCCACCTGTTCTAATATATCTTGTTCATTATCATATTGAATGTTATACTGCTCCATTAATTTAATTATTTCATTCGTTAAATTAACATTGTCCGGTGAATTCCATTTGTCATTCCTATACTTTCTTATTTTTCTTGTTCCATTAGAATAAATTGTCCATTCATTTTTTGCTAATTTAACATTGTGCGTTATGAAATTTGTATAATCAAATTTTAAAGCAAACTTTTGTCTGTTCTTATCATATTTGATTGAATCAAAACTTGTCACAAATTTTTCATCATCCATTTCTTTATAATTGAAAACGGATACAAAACCTGTAGTTGGATCAATTTTTGAGGTATATGCTGCCGGAACATAAAAAATATATCCACATTGTCTTCCTAATTCTTTCAAACTTTTAGGGATATATGTCATTTGATATCCTTTTAATACTCCTCCTTCTTCGTTTACTGCTTTATTTTTATCAACTAAATAATTTAATTTACTTATCAACATATTTTCAAATTTCTGGTATACTTGACGTTCAACTTTAAATCTCCCCCTCTTAAATCCCATATTTAAATCTTCCATAGCAATTATCGCATTATATTTTAATACTAAGCTTGTTATTTCATGAATAACCAAAGACAAATATCCTTCTTTTATATCTTTGATTTTTCCAATTTGTTTCCAATTCTTTCTGGCACTGTCACGTTCACTTTCTCTTTGTTTTAATTTTTCCTTATAGTTCACTCCATTAATTATGTTGAAATTCTTCTGCTCTATAATATTTCCATGTAAATCAATTACTGAAACATAAATAAGATTTCTTTCTCCTCTGTCTATACCAATAATATGCATATCATTATTTTCAGCAATATTCTTCAATGCAATATCATTTACAGGTGAATAATTTTCTGCATTACAATTTATCTTTATAGGTAAATGGAGAAAATATTTATCTACAGTATATCGATAATCTTTTACAATATCGTAATCAGATGTAAAGTATTCAACTTTATCTTCATCTATTAATTTCTTTGCTTCATTTGATAATTTTACTTTTCCAATTTTATTGAAATACTTATAAAGTTCTGTGTATACTTCATCAGGTATAGTCTTTCTTTCTTCATTTTCTTTTTGTTCATTGTAACCTTTATTTACTAAAATACTTCCTTTTTTATGAATAATAGGTTGCTTAATGCTTGATTTTCTGAAAAATACTTCGGCATTTCCATCCAATTTAAGTACAATATTTTTTAAGTTTTCTTCGCTAAACAAATTTTCAAAATACATAGTATGAAGATTTTTAGTTCCAGTGCTTTTCTCTGAAAAATCCTTATTATATATTTGGAATAAATATAATTGTCCCTTTTCATTCATCTCATCTATATCTTTTTCATCTATATAGGTCCACTGAATTGTATATGCCTGCTTTTCAATCTCTTTATAAAAATCATTTATATCTTCGTATGTGGATGTTTCTGAAAACTTAAATTTATATCCTTTCCATTCATCTCTTTTATTAATACAATCCTTAAAATAATCAATTAAATCTCTACAATAATTTACATCAAAATTCTTACTAGATTTATTATGCTTTCCCTTTCTATATCCATCTAGTATATATTCAGAAGTTTTATACGTCGCAATTCCCTTTTTAGAAAGAAATACCTTTGGAAGCATTAAACGTGGTTTCGTTAAAAACATATACACCATTTTTTTATAATCGCTGTCGTTTTTTTTCTTGTGTCCTTCAATAACTGTTTTGTCTGGCTTATTTTTTGCATTGAATATTCCTATATAATACTTATTTTCACGAATTAAAATAATAGCATTATTATCATACTCCTTAGTTTTTGACCATCCCTTTGCTAATGTAGGGATTCCAAAATTGAGTTTTATTTTTTCTTTGCTATAAGGCTTTTGAGTTATATAATTTCGTACTTTGTCATATATAGATTTAAGCGGTTCTAACTCATAATATATATCTTCTATTTCAGTATAAAACGCCATATCTTTATCTACTTCTTCATCAATAATAAACATTTTTATCCAATGGTTTATACTCATTATTAAATCTAAAACACGCTTTAATTCTTCTCCGCTTTCTTCATCTTCTATCAAACTTATATCTTCTTTATTTGTTAATTGAACAAGTTCTTTATTTTCTAATTTTTCATTTATATTAACAATATATTCTTCTGCCTTTCTTTCTATAGAATTACTGTTATATTTATTAATTAATTCATTTATATTCTGTAAACTTCTATATTTATCTTCTTTCATTAATTTCTCTATCTTTTTTTCTTTTCCTGCATTACTTCCTGTTGTATTCTCCTGATAAAATGCTTTTATAGAATCTCTAAGTACGCTCCAATTTCTACACATAAACAAAGATAAATTTTCATAATTTTTTTCACATACATATATTTTATTTAAATCATAGCTTGTTACATCTTCACTGATTTTCCTTATTCTATCTAAAACCTTTTTTTCGTTTAATTTGTATAAAAAACCATTGACCAAGTCATAAACTTCTTTATCACTTTCTAACATTTTAGGTACTTCGAATGTTGACTCATCAATACTCAATATCTGTTTATGCATTCTTTTGAGTCTATATTTTGCAGCCTTTTTTTTATATTTTTGGCAATATAAATTCATATGTGCATTCACAATTCCACATATATCATTGTAGAATCTTATTCCTTTTTGATTCATTAACATACCATAGAAATCAAAATTAAAAATACTATTTAATGTAAATCCATCTAAGCCATCTACATTATTATTTTCTATTGTTATAATTTCTTTTTCCGCATCTTCTTTTATCTTGTTATAAATTAGATAATTTTGATAAAAAATCCATGCATTTTCATTTACAATTCTGTAGCAAATTGAAGTAGACTTATCATCTGCAAAAATGTTCTCTCGATTTATGAAAAAATCTGTAAAGGATGAAGTAAATTTATTAAATAAGTTTACTGTGTTTAATCTTTCTTCTTTTTCGGTATTACTTATTTTTTGTTTATTTATAAATTCAGGTAAAATATCAGATAATAATTTTGCATTAAACATCTTTTTATAATCATCATTAGATTTAAAGAGTTTATTTAATTCCGTTCTTTTTTTCTTTTGAATGTTTTTTAATTCATTTTTTGTTTTATCTGAATTATTAATATAATTATTATCTATTGCACGAAATAATTCTCCCCATTCTATAGTTTTGGCTAAATTTCCTGATAATGTATTATTAATAAAGTATCTGTAATAATCATCCATTATTTTCTTCAACTCTTGTCGCTTTTCACTTCTTATTTTATCTTCTGTAATTAATCCATTTCTTTCGATATTTAATTGTGTTGCTCCAATTGGAATTATTGTATTTTTTAATGTTTTTGATACATACGTTTGTCCTATTGTTTCGCTAAATATTGTTTTATTTTTGTTCATTTTCGCTCCTCCTCTTTTATAAGATAATGTCAATTTTTTTAATTATTTTTTAAAAATATAACGCCTATTTAGCGTTATATAATGCATCAGACCAAATTATCTTAATCTACTGAAGTAGAAATTGTTAACTCAATCTTATTATATATATAACGTTATGTCAATTTAATTTTATAATCGTTTTTACCACTCATCACTTTCATCGTAATCCGAATCCCAATCTTCTTCCATCAGCTCTTCCCTTTCATCATCGTCGTCAAACTCGTCATCATCAAAGTCACTATCATCATCCTCATCCTGGTAGTCATCTTCATCATCCATTAATAACCCTAGTTCCATTGCTCTTTCCCAAGCATTTAATTTGCCATCTCTGTCAAAGTCAAACATTTTGTCTAAAGGTCCATCTACTTTTCCGTTCCAAAATCCCATAATTTGCCTCCTTTATAGCTGCAATTTTTTTCTTTTTCCTTTTATGCTTCCATTTTCTCATATTCACTGTCCCTTTTTCAGGACTCGATTCCGTTATTTTTTACTTTATCGAACTATAAAATAGCTTCTTTCACATTTTGATTTTTATTAAATTACATCATTATATTCTATTTTTTATATGTAATACTTGGGAACAGCGTAAGTTGATTGATGTTTGTGATTATGTTGATTATAGAGGTAAAACACCGACTAAAACTGATTCGGGAGTTTTTCTTGTAACAGCAAAAAATGTTAAAGATGGGTATATAGATTACGGAGTTTCACAAGAATATATTTCCGAGGATGATTATGAAGAAGTAATGCATAGAGGTAAACCAGAAATTGGAGACGTACTTATTACGACAGAAGCACCTTGTGGAAACGTAGCTCAAGTAAATAGGGCAGATATAGCACTTGCACAAAGAATTATAAAGTATCGTGGACAGAGTAATATTGTAGATAACACATACCTAAAAGACTATTTACAGTCTCCAGAATTTCAGAATATTTTAAATGCAAAAAGTTCTGGTGGAACAGTTAAGGGAATAAAGGGAAGCATACTTCATCAGCAGGAAATTAAATATCCAAAGTACGAAGAACAGTTTAAAATTGGCAGTTACTTCAACAACCTCGACAACCTTATCACTCTTCATCAGCGTAAGTATTCTATAATATATAATAAATTAATAACTTGGGAACAGCGTAAGTTGGGGGAGGTCCTAAAAGAAAGAACAGAAAGAGCAAAAGGTGATGAAGAATTATTGTCGGTGACAATTGCAAACGGTGTTATTCGGCAAATAGATTCTGAGAAAAGAAATACTGCTTCTGAAGATAGAAGTAATTATAAAATTGTCAAAAAAGGTGATGTACCTTATAACTCAATGAGAATGTGGCAAGGAGCTGTTGGGAACTCTAAATATAACGGAATTGTAAGCCCAGCTTATACAATTCTTACTCCAACACCTGAGGCAAATGGAAAATTTTTTATGGAATTATTCAAGAAAAAATCAACGTTGCAGATATTCCAAAGATGGTCGCAAGGTTTAACATCTGATACGTGGAACTTGAAATATCCGATATTATCATCTATACAATTTGCTATTCCATCGGTAGAAGAGCAAGAAAAAATTGCAGAGTATTTTTCATCTCTCGACCACCTCATCACCCTTCATCGGCGTGCATTATAGACTAATGAAAAGGAGGACTTACAAATGAACACAACGACAGTCAGTAGTGACACTTTATTCTGTGATTACTACAAAAAATGGATTACTGTTTACAAGGAAGGTGCTATAAGACCTATAACAATGAACAAATATAAGATGGCACATCAATGGTTAGTAAAATTAATTCCGACTCTTACTGTTGGGGATATTGACAGAATATCTTATCAGCAACTTCTAAACGATTATGCACAAAACCATGAACGACAAACAACTATGGATTTTCATCATCATATTAAATGTGCAATATTAGATGCTGTTGATGAGGGTTTAATTTCCCGCGACCCTACAAGGAAAGCTATCATTAAAGGCAAAGAACCTAGAGCAAAAAAGCAAAAGTATCTTAACCAATTTGAACTACATAAGTTAATTGAGTCTTTAGATTTATCAGAGAATATAAATTGGGATTGGTTTATACTTTTAGTAGCTAAAACAGGAATGAGATTTTCAGAAGCATTAGCATTAACACCTAAAGATTTTGACTTGTCTCATCAAATGTTAACTGTTTCTAAGACATGGAATTACAAAGGTAACGGTGGTTTTCTTCCTACAAAAAATCTTTCTTCTATGAGAAAAATCCAACTTGATTGGCAGACAGTAATGCAGTTTTCTTCACTTATAAAAGATTTACCTGAAAACGAACCAATTTTCGTTAAAGATAAAGTATACAACTCTACGCTAAATGATATTTTAGCAAGACATTGTATTAGTACCGGTATTCCAGTAATTTCAATTCACGGATTACGACATACGCATGCATCACTTTTGCTATTTGCCGGAGTTTCAATTGCCAGTGTTGCAAGGAGATTGGGACACGCTAGTATGACTACAACTCAAAAAACATATCTCCATATTATACAGGAACTTGAAAGTAAGGATATTGATATTATTATGAGGTCATTATCTAACCTTTCTTAAATAAAATATGCACGCCGATTTTAATAAATAAAAGCTTGGAAACTCAAAAAATTCCAAGCTTTTACTTTCTTGATAATTATATTATTCATTAATCAATGGGCTTATTTCTTCCATTAAATCATTTTTAAACTCTTCTACCATAGTTTTTCTAAACTTGTATTTTGGCATAGGTTCTTCTGATTTTTCTTTATAAGTTTTATAATCCGTTTTTTCTTTTAGGACGTTTTCGTTTGCAAGCATTCCATCTCTATAATTATATGCTTCAAACTTAACATCCTCATCTTCTAAATACCATTTTTGAGCAAATTCCCTTATAGCATCATCGATAATTTTATACTTCATCTGATTAAATATAACGGATATGTCCTGACCTATATACTTTTCCTTATCATTTTCGATATCTTCAATAATTATCTTTAGTAGCTCACTTATTTGTGGATTAACCTTATAATAATCATCGATAATACCTCTTAATACATTAATATTATATTCAAAATCAGATTCTTTAAAATCATCTTTTGTCTGGTCTAAAGACTCAACAACTCCTTGAAGCAATTCAATAATATATTCAAAATCTATACGCAACTTACTATAAGCCATTAAATCATATTCATCTAATTCAGGTCCATCTCCATCCGGGTCATCTGAAGGTTTCTTAAGTTCCTCCATTACATTGTTATACATTGCTGCATAGTTTTCATATTCTTCCTGTGAAAATTCTAACTCTTTCAATATATCTTCATTGTAATTTGAAAACGCCTTAAGATGTGCAAAATCATGGTCTAATGCTCTAAACAGATGAACAAACGATTTCTTTTGTTGTCTTGACAATGCTGATATCTCTTCGGGTGTTTCTGCTAAAGCATGAATAGCCTTAACAGATATGTTGAAATTATCAAGTACAGTTTCCCAATCCTCAGCTACTGGTCTTCCATCACCACCTCTAGAATATAATGTCAATGCATTGTTTATAGCATCTTTAAACTCTTTAGGCGATTGGAATGTTACAATCTGTCCATACTGCTTATTACTATCAAACAATCGATTAGTTCGTGAAAACGCCTGAATTATATTCTGTGGAGTCATTGGTGGTCTATCCATAAACAATGTAGATAAACAAGGTGCATCAAATCCCGTCAACAATCTATCAACAACAATTACCAAATCAAGTTGCTGACTTCTTTCAAGATATTTCTTTTCCTTTCTTGCTAATCTGTCATTTAAGTTACTATTGTAGGCATTTATCGCTTCAAGCTTGTAATTTGTTCCAAACATTTCATTGTAATCTTCTAAAGATTCTTTCATCTTATCCTGATTAACAGTAGATGCTTCTTCATTTTCTGAAATTGAGTATGTAATTGCAAACTTAGGAAAATCCGGTAACGCTTTCTGAATATCTTCACTTATCTTTAACTCATCTTGTCCATTTTTTATTCTCTTTAACAATTCATAATATTTTTGTGCAATTGAAATGGATTTAACTGTTAATATTCCCTCATATGTTCTTCCTTTACCATTCTGCATTCCCAATTTTGTGGCAGATTGATTCAATATAACGTCTAAAACATTTCTCATATGCTTTTCGGATAAATAGGCAGATTCATCTACATCCTTATTCTTTGGTCCAAGATTTTCTACCATAAAGCCTAAGACTGCCTCATCATGGATAGCTTCCTTTATCGTATAACTATGCAAACACTTTCCATACAGCTGTTCTGTAGTTTGTGGTAAGTCTCCCTTTTGTTCATATTTATTCTGCTCAAAAATAGGTGTTCCGGTAAATCCATACCACAAAGAATTATTAAAGAACTGTTCCAATTTTCTTTTTGTTTCAGGAGTTACTGCTCTATGACATTCATCTACTACAAAAGCAACTCTTAAATTTTTTATAATCCGAAATTCTTTCGTTCCTTCTTTCAAACGATTGCTAATCATTGTCTGCATTTTTTGTCTTGTTGTAACAATCATTTGCCTATTACCATCAGTCATTCTTTTAATTAAAGTATCGACATAATCTGTATCATCTACATCAATTGTATCGTTATCTGCATAAGACTGAAATGCCATCTTTGTCTGCATATCTAAATCTTTTCTATCAATCAAAAAAACTGTTTTTTCTATAGATGGTATATCCATTAGCAGGTTTCTTGTAGCCTTATATGATGTCATTGTCTTTCCTGAACCTGTTGTATGCCAAATAAATCCTGATTTTCCTTGTTTTGATGCATTTCGCATTGCCTTAATTGCATGAATCTGATATGGTCTCAGAATTAACAATTTCTTTTTGTCATTATCCAAAACTGTATATTTTGTAACCATTTCATGCGCTTCCGGTATTTTTAATACTGCCTTTGCAAAATCCATATAATCACATACAGGATAGTTCTTTTCATCTATCCATCCTGTAATAAATTTTTTATTTAATTCCGTATCTCTTGCTGCCGAAAAATATTTTGTATCTACCGCATTACTTACAACAAACATTTGAATATTTGAAAAGAGGCCTCTAAATTTACCTTCTGCTATATATTTCTTTATTTGCCTATATCCGTCCATATATGAATGTTCTTTATTTTTCAGTTCAATATGAATCATAGGAATTCCATTAATAAGCAATGTGACGTCAAATCTTCTGTCCCTTTCGTCATTTTCTTCTGTTTTGAACGCCTGATATTGATTTATAACTTCATATACACTTGTCCCGCCTGCAATGTGCTCATTATTCATAACGACTAAATGTAATGTTTCATTGCCTCTTTGTACATGGACATAAACTTTTCCATTTTCGCCAACTAGCCATTTCCCTGCATCATAAAATGAAGCATGTGATAAATCATTCTTTACCTTTGCAAACTCACTTTCACTTAATGGTGTATCATTTAGTTTTGCTTTATTGTTCTGCTCTAAAATATACTTAAAGTTCTTCCATAATTGCTCTTCATTTCTGATATCCGGTCTATACGTCCATTGTGATTCACCACTACATAGTTGGTCTATTAGTCTTCTCTCAATTATTGCTTCTAATTCTGCCATAATCCCTTATCCTTTCTTTGGAAACATATTTTGTAGCATATATTTTTTTAACTCTTTTAGTGTATCACACTTACGTTGATGAAGGGTGATAAGGTTGTCGAGGTTTTGAAAAAACGCTCCAATTTTTACCTGTTCGTTTATTTTAGGAACAGGTAATTCCTGCTTATATAATTCTTCCCAAACTATATTTTTTCTGCAAATACTTGCACCTTCAGTCGATGCCTTTAAGAAGAAATCTTTTGTCTTGTCTTGTTTAACCCATGCTTGCATAAATAATGGATCACAGTTTATCAATTCATAAACCTTGTAAGCAGGCGATATTATGCCATGTTCGAAGCGTAAATTGACATTACAATTTCCTAAATGTAAATTCTGTGCTGATAAAATTAAATCATTCTTTTTTACTTTCAAATAGCCAATATTAGATGAACCTCTAAAGTGACTAAATAACTCCGAGTTAAGAAACATTCCATCAATGGCACAAGAAAGTAATGTATCTTCATCTTCTACACTGGTCTTTTCTCTGGTCTCATTCAATAAATCTCCCAACTTACGCTGTTCCCAAGCTTCAGTGAATCCTTTAAAACGGATTTCTGGAAATTTTTCTCCATTTTTCGGAAACATTTTTTGAAGCATATATTTTTTTAATTCTTTTGTGTCATCACACTTACGTTGATGAAGGGTGATAAGGTGGTCGAGGTTTGCAAAAAATTCGCCAATTTGCTGTTGTTCTGGCATCGTCTTTGGCATCATCAATTCCATATTCGCCATCTGCTTTCCAGATACCTCAACAAATGTTGATCCAGCACCAACTGTTTCACCATATCTCTTAAGTTCTTCAGACCTTGTAAAAATAAAGTACGAATCTAATTTTTCTTTATTTGGAACGATGGACTGAAAGCCTTGATTTGTACAGCCTTCTTTCTGTAAAATAGCGGTTTTTCCAATACCTGCACGTGATGTAAAGAGAACTGTTCCTATGGGAAGAATCTTAGCAGAACTCTTATTTAAACCTTCCTCTGTTATTTTAAGCTGGCTGGATTCCAAATAAATCTGTTCACCGATTTCTGCTGGAGCATACCAATCAATATCTCCATCCCAATATGAATTCACACTGGTACTTGGGGTTCCTCCACCAACTATCTCAGCCAGTTCTCCCAACTTACGCTGTTCCCAAGGTTCAGTAAATCCTTTAAATCTTATTTTTGGTATATCTGCCATATTTTACACCTCCTCTAAGACTTTTATGAATTCTTCTACTGATTCTCTAGTTTCATCGCTATCAAAATTTAGGTCTTTTAACATACTTAACAGCATATTATTACCCTCTTTTATTTCTTTATCTGTCTCTCTCATTCTCAGCGTAAGTGCTTTTAAATCAATCTCTGGTTCTTCTTCTGAAGTATCTACATATCGTGGTATATTCAAGTTGTAATCATTTTTCACAATGTCTTCATAAGATGCAAGGTATGCTTCTTTCTCTACACTTTCTCTGTTATTATATAATTCAAGAACACGATCAATATGTTCTTCTTCCATAACATTCTGCTTTTTCTCTTTTTCATACAAATTTGATGCATCTATAAACAACACATCTCGTCCATCACGATGCTTTTTCAATACTACAATACATGTTGGAATTGAAGTATTATAAAACATATTTGATGGCAAGCCAATTACCGCATATATAGAACCATTTTTCAAAAGTGTTTCTCTTATTGTTCCTTCTGCTGCTCCTCTAAATAAAACTCCATGTGGTAAAACAATCGCCATTGTTCCTGTCTGTTTTAAATGATAAAATCCGTGTAATAAGAATGCATAATCTGCTTTTGATTTTGGTGCAAGCTTTCCACCATAATCCATAAATCTTTCATCTTGTTTAAATCCTTCTGCTGCAGACCATTTTGCAGAATATGGTGGATTCATTGTAACTACATCAAATTCTGTTTCTTCATCAGTTGGCCAGTCTGCATCTAATGTATCAGCATTTCTTAAGTGCTGATTTTCCGGCAAAACTCCATGCAAAAACATATTCATTCTTGCCAAATTATAAGTTGATGGCATAAGTTCCTGTCCATAGTATTTTATATAATCCGGTTCTTTTGCATAATTTTTGCAGCTCAGCATTAATGATCCTGAACCCATACAAGGGTCATATACCTGTAATCCTTTTTTATCTTCCTGCCCTGAAATGGCAATTTTTGTTAATATCTTTGATACAGCCTGCGGAGTATAGAATTCTCCTGCTTTCTTTCCTGTTTCAGACGCAAACTGTCCAATCAGATATTCATAGGCATTTCCAAGTATTTCTGTATCCGAGTTTAGCAGATCCGCTTTATCAATCTCTTTAATGAGACTTGCAACTGTGTCACTCTGTTTTTGGTCTCCTGCACCTAATCGATTGGAATACAGATCAATATCAGTAAACAAATCTGCGAAGATCGGATCACTCTGTTCTATATTGTTAAATCCTTTCTGCAGCTGTTCACGGTTGAAAGAATTATTTCTTGCCGAATCAGCAAAATACGTGTAAGTAAGTTCAGGTTCCATAATATAATGGCATTCTTTTGAAAGCTGTCCTTTCAACTCTTCTGCACTTTCATCTTCCAGTGCTTCTTTATATGCCTCCAATGCTTCTTTCAATGTGCCCGGTTTTTCGTCATAAAGCAAATCATATACTTTAATCAAAAAAGAATCTGAAAGATATTTATAAAATACAATTCCCAGCAGATAATCCTTATACTCATTTGCATCCATTTTTGAACGTAAAATATCTGCCCCACTCCATAATACACTGATCAAATCCTTACTGTTTTCCATTTCTGCCATCTTTCTATGTCCTCCATTTTTTATACCTGTTTCTCTATCATCCTTTATATTTTTATTTTCATTTTCATCTGCTCCGCCACATCATCCTGCTTTTTCTGTGTGATCTGTGCCGGACAGTGCAGCCTGGATTTCTGACTTGTTTCCCGCAGCAGATGCTCTTTTTTCGTAAAGCGGACATTCACAATCCGCTTCGCT